>Ga0194133_10000395_pt1 | contig 91064 bp, 60 predicted proteins | sample TA2KigOf40mmetaG_FD_155448 | JGI IMG/M metagenome (GOLD analysis project Ga0194133, IMG submission 155448) | Freshwater microbial communities from Lake Tanganyika, Tanzania - TA2015055 Kigoma Offshore 40m | ecosystem: Environmental > Aquatic > Freshwater > Lake | place: Tanzania: Lake... | reverse complement strand
TCAAGCCTGCTTGGCATGCGCGCCATCGTGGTGGGCGTCTGCGCCGTCACCATCATGATGTCGGTGATCGGCGTGCACTCGATCATGTCGGGCACCGCGACGGCGGACTTCGGCGGCAAGAAGGCCGCGGCCACCGCCACCGGCATCGCCGACGCCTTCGCCTACGCGGGCAGCGCGCTGCAGTCGTTCGTGATCGGCAAGGCCGCGAGCGTGAGCTGGTCGTACTGGCCCATGGTGCTGCTGCCCTTCGGCATCCTGGGTCTGGTGTTCTGCCTGAAGATGTGGACGGTGCTGCCAGCCGCGACGCGGAAGTATCTGGCCGAGATCGAGGGCAAGACCGTGCCCGAAAGGCGCGGGAAGCGGGCCTAAATCCACGCAAGCGCTCCTCGGTGCGGGATCGATCCGAGAACGCTGAATTCACGAGGCGCGCTTGCCCTGCCCTGTTTCCACAGGTCTAATGCTGGCATGAATCTGATTCCTTCCGGTGAAGATTCCCCCTCTCACAACGCTCCACAGAACCCGGGTTCGCATGATGCCAACACGCTTCCCATGCGCGGTGACACCCATGCACCCACGCCCCGATCGGATGGATCGAGTGCGGCATCACTGTTGAACAGCGACAAGGCCGGTGACCAGGTCGGCAGTTACACGCTGCTCGAGAAGATCGGATCCGGCGGCTTCGGCGTGGTCTGGCGGGCCGAGCGGCGTGAACCGTACGTGCAGCAGGTGGCAATCAAGTTGCTCCGGCCCGGCATGGACAGCGAAAGCGTCCTCGCCCGCTTCGAGCAGGAGCGCCAGTCGCTCGCGCTGATGGATCACCCGAACATCGCCAAGGTGATCGACGGCGGCATCACCGAGGGCGGTCGCAACTACTTCGTGATGGAACTGGTGAAGGGGGAACCGATCACACAGTTCTGCGACCGTCACAAGCTGACGATCGAGCGGCGCCTGGGGCTCTTCGCCCAGGCCTGCGATGCCATCCAGCACGCCCACATGAAGGGCATCATCCATCGCGACCTGAAACCGGGAAACATCCTTGCCGCGATGGGCGACACCGATGGCGCCGACGGCTTCAACGCGCGCGTGAAGATCATCGACTTTGGCGTTGCGAAGGCGACGGCCCGCCCATTGACGGACCGACAGCTCTTCACCGAGCTCGGCCAGATGATCGGCACGCCGGAGTACATGAGTCCCGAACAGGCCGACGGCGGTCTGGACGTGGACACGCGCACCGACATCTACGCGCTGGGCGTGGTGCTGTACGAGCTGTTGGTTGGCGCCACCCCTTTCGATCCGAAGTCGCTCCGAAGCGCGGGATTGGCCGCGATCCACCGAATCATCCGCGACTCCGACCCCCCGAAGCCCAGCGACCGCTTGCGCGCCATGACGGCGGCGGCGGCGAGCCCCGACACACCGAGCGCCGTGACCATCGCACAGGAGCGCGCGACCAAGTCGCAGACGCTCATGACCCGCCTGCGTGAGGAACTGGAATGGCTGCCGATGAAGGCGATGCGAAAGGAGCGCAGCGAGCGCTATCGCTCCGCCGCGGAGTTTGCGGACGACATCCGCAACTATCTGGGCGGCAAGCCGCTCATCGCGGGTCCGGAGAGCGCCGCCTACCGCACACGCAAGTTCGTCCGGCGACATCGCGCCGCGGTGCTCTCGGGCGCGCTGATGGCAGGCGTGGTCGTGGCAGCCGCCGTGGTCAGCACCATCTTCTGGCTGGGCGAGGCGAAGCAGCGCCGGCTGGCCGAGGAACGCGAGCGGCAGGTGCGGGCCGTGTCGGAATTCCAGCAGGACATGCTGGAGCAGGCGGTGCCCGAAGTGGTTGGACCGGAACTTCGGGACCTGATCTTGAGCCGAGTCGAGACCGCGGTTGCCGCAGCCGTGTCGGATCAAGTCGATCGCGATCGCCGGATGCAGGTCGTGCGAGATGCATTCCAGCTGGTCAATGCCGCCGATCTGGCCCGCGACCTCCTGGAAGAGGCGATTCTGAAGCCCGGCGACAAGACAGCAGAGGTCCAGTTTGGGATCGGTCCACGACCGGATGACGATTCCACCGCGGCCGTGAATCTGAAGGATCGGGAAACCCTCGAGAAACTGAAGGACCCCGAGACTCTCGCCGATTTGAAGCAGGTCCTCGCGATCGTGCAGTACGCGATCTCGAAGCCTGAACTGGCGCTGCCGTTGCAGCAGTCTGCGCTGGAAATCCGTGAGTGGTTGGCAAGCGGAACGGCCACTTCGCCAACCGCGCAACGCAAGCTGGCACAATCTCTCGTGTGGTTCGGCAGGATTTCGGACGCTCAAACCGAGAGGAGCAATGAACAGCAGAAAGCGGCGCTTGAAGCGATTCGGTACGGCTGTGAGTTGTACTCCCGCAACGCGCAAGTGCTTGACGCCGATGCTTGGATGGCCCGGGAAATACTTGCCGATGCTCTCATCCTGCGCGGCAAGCATAAGGACGCGGCCAGTGCATTGGAGTCAGTGCACAATGACGCGAAGGCTGCACTTCAAAAGTCGAGAGTGCGTGACAACCCGGATCTGCGCGCCAAGGTGATGCAGCGCCTCTGGACATCCGCCTTGAGCGCGGGCGAGATACTTCGACAGCAAGATGACGCGATCCAAGCAATTGCACTGCTAACGTCAGCTTGGACCGCCGTAAAGGATGCCTCGGACGTGGATCCGAAGATCAGGTTCAAGGTGCTGAACAATCTTGCTCTCGCCCAACTCGACGCGGCGCGAGAGACATCTGCTTCCAATTCGGCTCAAGCCACCGCCTACAAAGACCAGGGTCTTCGGAACCTTGAGAAAGCAATCAAGGACTTCAACGATCTGCTCGGCGAGGACTCGGGCGAGATTTCTCGCGCCCGGACCTCGCTGGCGCAAGCGCTCTGGCAAATCAAAGGGGCGGACGGCGTGGAGCAGATCCTTCAATTCACGCCCACACCCGAAGCCGCAATGGCCGAAGCCGGCGCACGAGCGCTTGTGTGGCGTGCTCACGCGCTGCGAAGCCGCAACGATCAGGGTGGTGCCCAGGCCTGCATCGAGAAGTCGCAGCAGATCCTTGAGTCGCAACGACCACCACTGCCCTGGTGCTTCGAGGTCCACGAATACATCGCGGAGTACCACGAAAGTGGACCGGATCCACGGAACGCGATTCCGATCCGCGAGCACCTGATGAGCAGGTGGTCGAACGCGGCTTCCACCGCGGAACTCATCAATTTCGTCAACACATCTAAGGATCTGGCATGCGCGCAGTTCAGATCGCACGAGAACGCCGCTGCCATCCGGACGCTTGAACTCGCTCTGGAGCGGGCAAGGCACGACCCGAAGACAGGCGGTCTCAACAAACTTTCCGAGGCACGATGGATCGCAACCAACCTGCTCGCGGATCTGCTCCGCTCCACGGGCGATCCGCGCGAGCAGGCTGTTCGCCACGAGATCGCCGAACTTCGCCAGGCGCGAAACGCCGACAACTTGCCGGTGGACGTGAAGCCTCCCTGTGTTCGGGCAAGCCCGGCTCCCTGAGCGGCCAGCCAAGTCCGAGAACGCCGCTCCCCTGCGAAATCCGAGTCGGAATCGAGCTTGAGCGTCTCGAAAGTTTCAACTGCACAACAATATTATTTTGCCAAAACAGCAGACGGAACTATTTTTGGCGAAGTTCTCATTCCGGCATGAAGTTGCTCGACTCGACGAACAAACGATTTAGGGGCGCACCCACGATGCTGGTGGCCCTGTTGTTGCATTCGGTCTCTCTGGCAGACACGTTCTGCCCCTGCGAGCCCAACCAGGGCCGGATCCCCCGCAACTTCGACACCTGCACGACGACCGTCTGCAACGTCGCATGGACCTGCTGCGACATCGCCTGGGACTCGATGTGCGCGGAGCTCGCCAACTCGCTCTGCGGGCGCTGCAGCGTGGACTGCGATCAAGACGGAACTCCCGATGCCTGCGAGTTTGATAGAAATTTCAACGGCGTGCCTGACGAATGCGAACCGTTGAACGACTGTAACGGCAACGGCATCGACGACGCCTTGGACATTCAGACTGGACGCAGCCTCGACTGCGGCCGGATCGTTGGAAAGCCCGACGAGTGCGAGATCGCGGAGGATCCGACGCTCGACCTTGACCGCAACGGCGTGCTCGACGCCTGCGAGCAGGAGCCCTGTCAACACGGATTTGGTCCGGATTTCACCCGATGGATCGGACTGCCTACCTCGCAGCAGGCATGGGAAGCCCCCTACAACTGGCTCCCATCGCAGTCCAACAACCGCAACCGCCCCGGCTGGAACAGCACGGTCCGGGATGCTCTGTTTGCGCCCCGCATTATGGACGCGGCATTGCACTGCGATCAGGAAGCCGGCTCCATGGTTCTCTCCGAAACTCAGGCCTTCATCGCGCTCGGTGACTGGACATTGGAATTGCTCGATCCTTTCGGGACGCGAGATGATCTGGGCGTTGTCCGCCTCGAAGGCACCTCGTCGCTTGTGCTGGATCCTCGTTGGACGGACCGGCCGGCGCGCAACGGGCTGCTTCGCGCAGGTCGCATCGAGAGCATCGGCGCCGATGCTCGCACCCAGCTGTGGTCCAGCCCGGGGACCCGGATCGAGGCGTCCGAGCGGATCTCCCTGAGCGGATGCGAAATCCTCCTGTCTGGCGACACGGCGACACCGCTCTTCCAGACTCCCGTGCGCACGGTCATGGACGCGCGAGGCGTCCTGCGCCCGCTAGGAGATGCCTCGAATTCCGGCACGCTCGAGGTGCGCGCGGCAGGAACGCTGCGCGCGTGGCGCCTGCCTTTCGATTCAACCGGCTCACTGACGATCTCGAACATCAACGCTTCCGAGGAGCTGGGAAACGTGCTCCGAATCGAGCATGCTTCGACACCCGAGAACCCAGCCACCCTGCTGGTGCTCTGGGACTGGACGTCGCTCGCGAATTCCTCCGTGCCTGCGATCGACGCCTCACAGGCGGGCACACCAGTGCTTGTGCGCGGTGCACTCCAGGTCGACACATCGCTCGCAGCCGGCACCATGCCGGCTGCCGGGCTGCCGAGTCTGGAACTGATCCGACAGGCAGCATCACTTCCGCTTGGTCGCTACGGCCTGATCTCAGGCACCCCACCGCGCGGCATGCGCTTCGAGCAACGCGAGGCCACAGTGAACGCCGAGGCCGATGCACCCGCGGCGCATTCGCTTCTGCTCGCGGTGGTGCCTGACTCGAGCACGGATCCTTCGGTCGGGGCTGGCGTGGCATCGCGCCTCGATGACTCGGAGATGGGCAAAATGGCCGTGGATCTCGACGGCGACGGCGCCGACGAGGTCGTCGTGGTGGTCCGAAGGAACGGGGCCCCGGGCGAGATCCGCGTGTACGGGGTCGAAGCCGATCGTCTGATACCACTGCCCGCCTGGACGAAGATCCTCGACGCCGGGGACAACTCAGACCACGACCCGACCTTGGTGCAGCCGATCCGGCCATGGAATGGAACCTCCGGCGACGGACAGCCGCTTGATGCAGGCGACTTCGACGGCGACGGAGACATCGACCTTGCGGTCGCGTGCGAAGGCAACGCTCCGTTCCGGCTCTTCATGAATGTCCGCAACGGGACCGCAGTCGATCGACCGATCTTCGCAGATCCGATCAACGCGGCATCGCTCGAGATCGGAACACGACCGACCTGCGTGGCAATCGTTCCACGCACGCCGGGCAACAGCGTCGTGGCGCAGGCGCCAGGCTTCGTGGGCGGCGTGGCGACGGCCGGCGACACGGGCATCCTGTACCGCTACTCGGTGGCAGCGCTCACGGCACAACGTGGCGCCGGAGTGCAGGTCGCGGGCGTTCCACGGTCGACCCGGGGCGGAGGCACCGTCGGAACCCAAGGCGTAGGAATCGCCACCGGCGGTTCGACGAAAACCAAGACCTTCAACCTTGTCGAAGCGTGGACTGGCTTTGTCCAGTGGGTTCGAGTCGACAACGCATGGAACCCGCAGGATCCCCAGTCAACCGGCCTCTTGGCAAACGCGGCACCGGTCGAGCTGGCCTCCGAACTGCCCTGCGATCTGGTGTTGGTGCCCGTCCCATTGGGATCGCAGGGCGGCGAGCCGATCTGTATCGCCACCGCGAACGCACCGGGCTCGGCCAGCGACGTGACTGTGCTGCGCGGCAGCGGCGTGGGATCCGCGACTACGACCGGACTCGACTCGATCGTGCCGCTCCGCACGGCTTCGGGCACTCAGGGATCCGTGGCGATCGCGACAGCGAGCGTCTTCACCAAGCCCGGCGCGGCCATTCCGGACCTTATCGTCACGCGAAGCGACGGCGCGGTCGCGGCGGCACGTACCGATCTCGACGGCGTGGGCGGTCTGGCCCTCGGATACGTGGTGCGCGTCGCCCAGGCACCGGGGGCACGTCGCGCCATAGCCTGCGGCCCAGGCGGAGCGCCTGGAACCACCGCACGAGCACTGGTCACCACCGTACCCTCCACCAGCCTTCTTGGATCGTCTGACGACCTCATTCTTCAACCTTTCGGTGACATTTCGCCGCGCGAACCGAGCGCCGATCTGGATGGAAACGGACTGGTCGATTTCGGAGACGTGAATCTGTTGCTGCTGGACATGGGCCCCTGTCCGGCATGCACCGCGGACCTCGACGGAAACGGCGTGGTCGATTTCGGGGATGTCACGCTTGTGCTGCTCTCTTTCGGAGAAACCTCATGAACCGTCCATGCTCACGTACCCTCGGCTTCGCAGCCCTGATCACCCTCGCGACCCCGGCGTTCGCCGAGCCCCCGGAACTCGCCAGCGGCTCGGTGCTCACCTCCGGCATGGCCCAGTCGTTGCCGTCCGCCTCGCTCACTCGGGTGCGCGAAGTTGTGTGCGGTGGATCCGTTACAGCAGTGCTGCAGTGCGACGGGACATGGACAGGCCTTGGATCCAACGGCAACGGCCTGATCCGCGACATGCCCCGAAACGCCGTCTCCATGGCCTTGGGCAACGCCCACGGCGTGGCTCTTCTGGATCCGACTCACCTCCAGACGTGGGGCTCGCCCGCCGGATTCACGACACAGACGCCCTTAGGCGCTCGAACGCTTCCCGTGTCCCCCCGCGACCCCAGCAGTCTGACCTGGGCCGGCGTCGCTGCAGGCGGAGCGCACTCCGCAGCGTGGACCGACGACGGCGTTCTTGAGATGGCGGGACTGGACGAGTTTGGCCAATCGACTCCGCCCTCTGGACGACGATGGGAAACGGTCGCGCTTGGAGGCTCGCACTCCGTCGGCATCGACAAGTATTCGCATGAGGTGGCGACGTGGGGGCTGAACTCCTCGAGTCAGTGCGACGTTCCGTCGCTGCAGCCTGGGGACCCCGGCTACGACGCCGCCGCGCCGAACAAGCCGATTCGCGCCATAGCTGTCGCTGCTGGCCTCACGCACTCCGCCGCGATCACAGATACCGGCTATCTGGTCGGCTGGGGATCCAACGCCCAGGGCCAGATCCGATTCAGCCCGACCTATCGCTCACCGAACAATGGCTGGGTCGACGTCCGCGCTGGAGCCCTTCACACAGTGGCGCTCCACAACAGTGGTCGAGCGGAAGCCTGGGGCGACAATTCTTTCAATCAGTGCTCTCTTGGCGGCGCGGGGATACGAGCCCGGAATGACGTGTCAAAGATTGCCGTCGGTCTGTATCACTCGGCAATCGAGCAGTCAGGCGACAGCTGCGAAACTGCAGGCGCGTCGCTCACGATCGTTGGCGCCAACTTCTACGGCGAAACCGGCACGCCCAACGAGCCGCTGCTCGACATCGCGAGTGGCGACGGCTTTTTCGTGGGACTGCGTCGCGATCGAACCTTGATCGCCTGGGGCAATCAGATCGACACCATTCAGTCCGTCCCGAGTGGCACCTACGCATCCTGCGCGGCAGGCGCGCAGCACGCCGCGGCGCTCACGCAATACGGCACACTGGTGATGTGGGGAGATTCGGCCGACGGACGAACTTTGGTGCCCGCCGGCCCTAGCGTTCTGGCGGCGAACGAGCGCTGGATTCGCGTCGCATGCGGGAACCGACACACAGTTGGACTACTCACGACCGGTCGGGTTCTCGCGTGGGGCAACAACGGATCGCGGCAGACTTCAGTACCCGCAGGTCTACTTGCGAACGCAATCGCGGCAGGAGCTTTCTTCTCCGCCGCTGTCGATGTCGCCGGCACTCCTGTGATCTGGGGTGCCAATGCGCAGGGCCAACTGAGCCCTGATCTGGCTACGCCTGCGCTTCAGAGCATCGCAGCCGGATCGGACCACTGGATCGGCCTGACCCGCACCGGATCCGTGATCGCCAAGGGCAACAACTCGAAACAACAGTGCTCGGTGCCAGACCTTCCATCGCCAGCACTCGCCATCGCCGCTTCAGCGTCCTCGAGCGCGTGCCTGCTCTCCGATGGAGCAGTTCGAGTGTGGGGCAAGGTCCGGAACCTCTCTGGAACCTACGAGGCAGCCTTGCCGCCCCAGCTTCCGAATGTGATGGCCTCAGGGCGCTCGCTTAGGGTGCACAAAATCGTCCTCGGTGGAGAAGCGATCGCGACCCTCGTGGGCCATGAATACGTCGCAGATCACCGGAATGGACCGTACTACACGATTCAGGATGCGATCGACGCCGCTCCGGTGGGCGGCGTGGTCCGCGTTGCGTCCGGCAGGTGGTATCCGCGCCAGATCCGCTCGGACTTGACAGGCCTTGAACTGCGCGGCGACATAACGCTTACCGCAGAGAATCCGGAAGAGGCGTCGAATTGGCAGCGAGGCACCTGGCTCTTCGGTTCCGTGTCCGTGACTCAAGACCCGCTCCATGACAACACTTCCTTGACGCGCTCGATCGTCACGTGCTGGAGCAATGAAAGTCCAGCGTGCATAATCCGAGGCTTTACCTTCTATGGCGGTAACAAAGGCCGGATCTGGCCCAGCAATCCTGCCTCCGTCGTTGGCGGGGCGATTTACATCGGAAACCAGTTCACAGCAGAGTTCTGCGCCAGCAGCTTTCTTTCCGGCGCAAGCCCCACGATCGAGATGTGCCGGTTCGTGAACGGATTTGCAGGATACGGCGGCGCGATCTTCATGACGCGATCACGTTCCAACATTCGAAAGTGCGACTTCGTCGACAATCGTGCACAAACCATGGGCGGCGCCATCTACGCCTTCACACACGATGGAGTGATTTCGGAGTGCAACTTCATCAACAATGTCGCGGTAAATTCGGACGGCGGCGCCGTATCGATTCACACGATTGGCGACGCCTTCGCCTGGTGCAATTCGAACTGCTCAACGCGTGTCGGCTGCGAGGGGGTCACCGAAGGATGCACGACGCGATATGACCGCGGCGCTCCGGTCTTCGATCGCTGCGTCTTCACCGGGAACATCTCGAACGGCTACGGCGGTGCGATCGCCTACTCGCTCGGATATCGACATCCGGACGCGACTGGACCCGACGGCAATCCCGTCCGCCAACTGCAACTCCACGATTGCCTCGTCTACTCAAACTCAGCGCCTCTCGGCGGCGGCGGCATCGCAATCGGTCTCGAGAAGTTGAAGAGTAATCCTCGCGGAGACTGTCCCTTCGCAGCGGATGCCGGTGTTGAGCTCACCGGGACGCAGGTTCAATACAACTCAAGCATCGGCCCCGGCGCATATCGATACCGGGACATCATGGGAGCATTCGTGAATCTCGGCGGTAACTCGCTCACGGAAGGCGCGACCGGAAATCCATGCCCAGCCGACATCGACGGCAGTGGCGCTGTTGATTACGGCGATTTGGCAGTCGTCCTGCTCCTGATGGGCACATGGAACACCGGCGACCTCGACGACAACGGAATCGTCGACTACGGCGATGTAAACCTTCTGCTCCTCGAGTTCGGCCCCTGCCGCTGAGGCGCGCCGGCCCCTGCACACGCACCGCGCCTACGCCTGTTCCAACCGCGCCACATCGGCCCGCGGCGCAGCCTCCACGGCCCGGACGTCCTCGGGCAGCGCCTCGGCGCGATGGGTCAGTTCCGCGGCCGCCTTCGCGCCCGGCAGCAGGCGCGTGTTGAACGAGCCCACCGACTGGTTGTAGCTCTTCACGGCCGTCTCAAGACCCTTGCCGATCCCCTGCAGATGCTCGGCGAACTTGCCGATGCGATCGAGCAGTTCCGAGGCGCGATCACCGATCAGGCGCGCGTTCTCGGCCAGCGCGGCCTGCTGCCAGTGCATGGCGAAGGTGCGCAACAGCACCAGTAGCGTGCCCGGCGTGGCGATGACCACGCCGTTCTCGAGCGCCTCGGGATAGAGCGCGGGATCCGCCTCGAGCGCCGCCATCAGCGCGCTCTCGACCGGCACGAACAGCACCGTGAAATCCACCTCGCCGTCGAGCGCCTTGGCGTACGCACGGCTTCCAAGCGTGCGCACATGCGTGCGCAGCGCCTGCACATGCGCCTGACGTCGCGCGGCACGCTCCGAATCGGGAAGCGCGGCGTCGAGCGAATCGAAGTAGGCGTTCATGGGCACCTTGGAGTCGATCGGCACCTGGCGCCCGCCCGGCAGGTTCACCGTCATGTCGGGGCGCAGCCGTCCATCCTCGCCCTCGAGCGAGGCCTGTTCGGAGAAGTCGACATGCGCGGAGAGCCCGGCCATCTCGACCACGTTGCGCAGGCTGATCTCGCCCCAGCGCCCGCGCTGACGATTGTCGCGCAACGCTCCCGCCAGTGATTGCGCCGCGCTGCTCGCCTTCTGCTGCAGCTCGCTGATCACGCGCAGGTGCTCCCCCAGCGCCTTCGCGTCGCCCTCGCGTTTCAGATCGAGCTGCTTCACCATCTCGGCCTGCAGCACCAGCTGTTCGCGAAGCGGCGTCACGGTGGCGTCGATCGCCTTGCGCCGCTCGTCGATCTCCTGCTGTGTGAGCTTGCGCTGATCCTCGAACTGTCGCTTGGCCTGCGCCGCAAGCTGCTCGCCCGCCTGCTTGAGCACCTCGGCGCCGGTGGCCTGAAACGCCTCCCGCAAGGCCTCGCGGGCCTGCGCCTGCATGGCCTTCAGCTCTTCCAGGCTGCGCTCGCGCTCGGCCAGCAGCTGCTGATGCGCGCGCTCGCGCTCGGCGAGGCGCGCGGCGGCGTCGGCTGACGTGCGGTCGGACTCGGCAAGCGCGGCGCGTGCGCGTTCGATCTCGCGCTGCGCGTCGACCAACTGTCGGTTGAGCTGCTCAAGGCTTGTGCGATCCGCGGCGCCCTGCGCACGGGCCGACGAGCGGGCAAGCACGAAGCCGGCGATCGCGCCACCCACCGCGCCAAGCGCCAGACCGGAAATCAGCGAGAGCGAGTCCATGCGGGCATGGTACGGACGGGCGCGGCGATCGCCGCGCGCTTTCGGCTGAAATCATGCGTCGGGCGTCGGGCGCGTTCGTGTCCGAAATGTGTCCCGATCGCAGCCCCACAATGCTGCGCGTTCCTGGCTCCGCCTGTCGGCGCCTTTGGCAATCTCGTACCCGGAGGAAGCACCTTGACCTTGCAACCTGAAGGCGATGGAACGCCACGCCGTCGCCGTCGCATCCGACCCTCGGTTTCGCCTCGCGGACGTCAGCTGCTGCGCATGCCGATCCACGACTGGGAAATCGCCCTGTTCGACGACATGGTGCAGACCGAGTTCGACCTGCGCGTGCTGTGCATGTGCGGCCGACCGCCGGTGCGATGCACCCATGGCAGCCAGCGATACGTGATGCTGACCGACGCGCTGTACGACATCGAGGCGCTGCAGCGCATCTACCTGGCGCAGGGCATGGCGGAGGAGCTTGAGCAGCTTCTGGAGTCCGCCGCGAACGGGGATCCAGGCGCGGAGACGCCGAATCCCGACGAGCCGCCCCCGACCGAAGCCGAGCTTGTTTCGCCGCAGCAGGGCTTTCGAAACCAGCAGTACATGGCCTTCTGGCCGCTGCTGCGCGACGTGGTGCTGGCCGAGGCCCGCACCCCGCTTCCGCATGCCTTCGAGCTTCGTCACCTCGCCCCCCGCATGGCCATGCTGGCTCCCGACCTGTTCCTGCTGGATGAGGAGCCGCAGGCGGTCGCCGAGCGCGTGCTGCAGCAGTTGATCGGCGAGGGGAAGTTGAGTCACCTTTCCTCCGACGTGCGCAGGCGGATCGTGGTGGTCTGCGGCACACCCGAGTCGATCCTGTACGTGCGCCAGAGCGTGTTGCCGCGATGGAAGCCGGCGATGCGATCCGCACTGGTCAACGGCCGACGGCGTGGGCGAAAGGCCTGAGCGCCGGAACGAGCCCTGTGGGGTGTACGCCGCTACTCTTGCCGTTGGCTGCCCCGCTAGCTCAGTTGGATAGAGCACCGGTTTCCTAAACTGGAGGTCGCGCGTTCGAATCGCGCGCGGGGCGTTCAATCGCGAATCAGGTTAAGCCCGCAACGGCAGGCCCAGTTCGTGCGCCGCCTGCAGCAGTGCAAGATTCAAGCCATCGAAGATCTGCCAGTTCGGTGTGTCGCGCTTCTCGAACAGCGCCGTGACCGTGTACTCGATGCCATGGGCACCCAGCGCCGTCACGCCGATTTTGATGCTCTTCACGCGCGCACCCGGCGCCTCGCGCAGCAGCACCTGTGCGCGCTCGCCGAAGGCCTGCAGCACAGCCGGCTGCGCGTCGAAGGCGACGGGCAGCACCACCGCGAACTCCCTCAGCGTATTGCCGGAGTGCGTCTCCAGCTTGGTGCTGGCCAAGGTGGCGTTCGGGATCAGCAGCCGCGTGTCGAGCTTGGTGCGCAGCGTGGTGGTGCGGAACCCGACATGCTCGACCCTGCCCTGCACACCCTCGAAGCTGAGCGTGTCACCCACGCCGAAGTTCCTTTCCGCGGCCAGCATGATCGAGCTGAAGAAGTTGCGCAGCGGCTCCTGCAGGGCCAGCGCGAAGGCGATGCCGCCGATGCCGAGGCCGGCCAGCAGCCGGTCCACCGAACTCTCGGCACCGATGATGCTCACGATCCAGATCAGCGCGCCCGTGATGATCAGGATCTTCGTGATCCGGATCCCGATCACGATCAGCAGCCCGTCCAAGGGCTGCAGCGCAGCGCCGTCACAATCACGCGAGCGCACCCAGACCGCCGCGAAATCCGCCAGTTGCACGGCCAGCCGCGCCAGCAACGCGACATTCGCGACCTGCACCGCCAGCAGCACCACATCGAGCGGGTCCAGCGGCAGGCCCAGCAGCAGCACCAGCCACGCCGCCGACTGCAGCGCGACCGTCCAGCCCGCGGCTCGCGTGGAACGCATGATCACGATGTCCCAGTCCACCGCCGTCGCACCGCGGCCGGCGAGCCGCCGCAGAAGCGCCCGAATCGGAACCTCCACGATCAGCTTCATCAACCACGCCAGCAGCGCCACGATCGGCAGAACCAACCACTGATAGAGCTCGAGCCCCAGCACGTTACGCTTCCAGCCCTCGGGCAGCGACACCCAGAGCGCGACTTCGGGCGAGCGCCACTGCAGCACGTCGATCGGCTTCTTCGCCTCGCCAAGTGACGCCAGCGACGGATCGACCGGGCCATGACGCATCAGATACCGGAAGATGCTCGGGAGTGCCTCCGTGGTGCGGCTGGAGAACTGCCAGAGCCGCTCGTCACCGGCATGCGTTCGGCGCCGCATGCCGAGGTCTCCCACGCTCAGGGTGGCAAGCGTGAGCGTGTCGTCCTTCGGCTGATCCTCCAGAGCGACCGGCGGCAACCGCTCAAGCGCCAAGGCCAGCTGCAGGGCGAGTCGCTCGCCGATCTCCTGACGCACGCCCGGCGGAATCGTGCTCAGGTCCATGCAGCGCATGGCCGAATCGGTGTCGCCGCGCTGCATCGACTGCTCGAAATGACGAAGCAACGCAAGGGGCGTCGGGTAGCCCAGGGGTTCCGGCGCGTCCGATGGATCCGAGGCGGCTGCGACCGGCGGTGCGGCCAAGGCCGCGGCAGTCATCCACAGGCACAGCGCCCACATCGCAGCGGCTTGCAGACCCCGCGATGCCTGAAATAGATTGCGCGCGCGCTCCAGTGCGTGTGCCACGCGCAGTCAGTCCTTGGGCTCGGGCTCGAGGTTCGCCAGATAGCGCCCGCCCTTGGCACGATCTGACTTCTCCTGCACGAAGTAGGCGATGCACCAGGTGGCAAGGAGAAGAACCCAAGCGAGATTGACGAGCAGCACAGGAACCATAGGGTGAAAGTGTAACCTCCTTCATCGCAGCCTTCCACGCCGCTCCCATGAGCCTCAGCGCCGCCGCTTCGCTTCTGCTGGCCTCGGGTGTGCTCGCCACTCTGGTGGCTGGCGCCCTGTGGATGCGTGCGTGGCGCGGGCGCGTGACCGGTTGGACCACGTGCTGCGGACGGTGCGGCTTCGAGTTGCGCGGCCTGAATCCCGGTGGCACCGCATGCCCCGAATGCGGCGACAGTCTGGCGAAGGCATCGCTGCGACCCGCGACATCGGAGTCGGTGCCGTGGCGATGGGCTGCGGCCATCATGATGACCTCGCTGGGCGTTGCACTGCTGTGGCTTGGTCACCCGGCGCGACTGCTGAATGGAGGCCGAAGCCTGTGCGCGTGGCTTCCGGATTCAGCGCTGCTGATCGCCTTCGAGACCATGCCGCGCGTGGCCATGCCGGAACTCGAGACACGCCTGGTGGACGGCCGCATGGAGGGCGATGCGCTCCAGGCCGCGGGGCGCGCCGCGGCCGCGATCGCTGCGGCGTCACCGAACCAGCGACCGGGAGAAGGTGGACGGATCTTGGGGCGACTCGCCGACCTTCGGCGCCTGCCACCCGCGCTCACCACGGAACTGCTGACCACCTGCATGCAGGGTGTGAACCCGGTGGCGGGCGAACCACGCCCCGTGCGCGCGGGCAATCTGTTCATCGTGACCACGCGCCTGCCCAACACCCAGAACGCTGCATGGGTGAACCGTTCCACGCTGGTGCTGACGATCGAGAAGGCGACGCTGAAGGCGACGGACGGATCGGTCGCGGAACTGACGCAGAACGCGACCTTTCCGCAGCGGCCCCGTCGTGAGTTCGATGGTGCAGCCTTTGAGGCGCCGAGACTGCCCGGCGACTACGAAGGCACGCTGACCGTCTCGATGCGGCAGCCCGACGGACCCTTCCACGCCACCGGCACCGCGCCGTTCAAGTTGCACGTGGTGGATCCCTCGCAGATCAAGGTGGAGATGGTGCCCATGCCCGAGCTCGCTTCCATGCTGAAGTCGTGGGCCGGTGGCGCATCAAGCGCGTGCGACGCCTCCGGAAAGTTGATCGTCTCGATGCCGGGCGACATCGCGACATTGCAGCGCGAGGACGCGGCGATCGGTTCGCGCGTGCTGGTCGAGCAGGATGGCCTGCAACTCGAGGTCGGATGCGTCTGGATCGACATGACGGCTCCGGCGATCGAGCTCTCCGCCGTGGCGATGCCCGATGCGCTGGACCGCACGCGCCCGGCCACGCTTCGCATCGAGCCCGACGCCGGGTTCGCGCTCTCCAAGGCCGCATCAAGCTGCACGGTGCTCGCCGACACGGTGCGCGTGCCGCTGCAGCTTCCGCCCCCGCCGCCACCGCGCCCGGCTCCGGCGCCCACCGCCGCACCGCAAGGCTGATCCATGCCCGAACCGCTGCTGAACATTGTGCTGCTGCATCCGCAGATCCCGAACAACACCGGCAACGTGGGTCGCACCGCCGCGGTGACGGGGTGCCGTCTGCACATCGTGCATCCGATCGCCTTCGACATGAGCGAGAAGGCGCGCCGACGCGCCGGGCTGGACTACTGGCATCTGGTCGACTGTCGCGAGCACGCCAGCTGGGAGGCCTATCTGGAGGCCGAACGGCCCGCGCGCGCGTGGCTCTACACCACCGCGTCCAGCCGTCCGCATTGGCAGGCGCAGTTCCATCGGAGCGACCACCTGCTGTTCGGCAGCGAGACGGATGGCGCCCCCAAGGCGGTCCATGACTGGATCCTGCGGCAGTTCGGCGACGGGAACCGAGTCAACCTTCCCATGCGCCCCCACCCCGACGCGCGCAGCCTGAACCTGGCCACCGCGGTGGCCTGCGGGGTCTATGAGGGGCTCCGACAGGTCGCCGGCACGGATCCCTCCTGTCTGCTGTCAGGAGCCGGGAACCCGTAGCATGTCCGCTTCGGATGGAATTGCGAACCCGACGCCCCGAGAACCGATTCATGCACCCCACCACACGCCGCGGCTTCACCCTGGTCGAACTTCTTGTCACGGTCGGCATCATCGCCCTGCTGGTCGGCATCCTGCTGCCCGCGCTGGGCAAGGTGCAGGAGCGCGCCAAGGCCACCCAGACGCGTGGCCTGATGGAGGAGTTCTCGAAGGCGTGCGACAGCTTCCAGCAGGAGATCGGCCGCTATCCCGGCCTGGTGCCCGACGACATCCTGGCCGGTGATCCGAAGTTCAGCAGCACCGAGAACGCGCTGCTGGAACTGATGGGCGGAGGCGTTCGCAGGGCGGACATGGAACAGACCGCGTATGACGCGCTGAAGACCGCCGATGGCTGGACCGAGGTGAGCTTCAATGTGAGCGGCGGCACCCCCTACCTTGTGAAAATCAACCCCGGCAAGATCGGCGAGGGGCCGCGCATCGCCGGCAAGCAGTACCCCGCCTTCTTCGCCCCGAAGGCGGCGGATCTGCAGCCGATCGCCGGCAAGTTGGGCGGCAGCGACCAGCCCCTCACCGATGAGCAGGGCAACCCGATCGTCACCGCTGCGCCGGACGGCGAGATCGCCAAGATCCCGGGCCTGCGCGACGCATGGGGCAATCCGCTGCTCTATCTGCGCTCGGTTCGCACGATGGGACCGCTCTGCGGCCGCGCGACGGACCGGCCGCAGTTCATCGTGCTGAGCAATTCCGGCGGTCGCTTCGCTGGCCTGCAGCCCTATCTGGGCAGCCCCTCGTTGGGTGCCATGATGAGCAAGCAGACCAAGGCGAACGCACCGTCGGGTGCCGCCTATTCCGTGCTGGATGGCGCCGATGACCAGGGCAAGATCCGGAACTTTGCCCAGTTGATCCGCAATCCCGCGTTCGGCGAACCGGGCAAGCCTCTTCAGTCGAGCCCGCGCGGCCGCTTCGTGATCTTCTCGAGCGGCAAGGACGGCATCTTCTTCAGCACGGAAGATGGCCCCGGCCGCAAGGGTGCGCCGTTCACCGATCTCGCCAGCAAGGATGGCCTTGCCGCGATCGACAATTACGACGACATCCGGGTGTTCGGCGGCGGCTGAGCCGGCGCTGGAGTCCGCATCGATCCAACGAAGACGGCCGCCCCGGAAAGGGCGGCCGTCGTTGTTCCATCACGATGGTGTCGGGAGGCGCCCGTCACTGATCCATGGGGGGCGGAGGCGGCGCGCCTTCGCCATCCTTCGGCGGCGGCGGCGGGCCACCGGGCTTGCCGCCCTTGCCACCCTTTCCGCCCTTCCCGCCGGGGCCACCGGGGCCGCCCTCACCACCCTTGCCGGCACGCTCCTTCATCTTCGCCTCGGTCTCGGCGAGCTTCTTCTTGAACGACTCCTGCTGCTCGGCACCCAGCAGCGCGAAGAGCTGCTTGTGGCTCTCCTCGACCTTCGGGCGGCTCTCGTTGAGCTTCTGCATCTCCTGCATGACGGCGGGATCCGGACGACCACCGCCCTGCATCGCGCCCTCGATCTGCTCGCGCAGCGACTTCAGCTTCTCGGCGTTGGCTTCCTGCCAGGCCTTCATCTTGCCTTCGAATTCCTTCTGGATCTTCTCGGCCTTCTCGAGTTGCTCGGGGCTCAGCGTGCCCTTGAACTCGTTCCAGGTCATCATCCAGGCGCGCCCACCCTGCATGCGGTCGCGCATCCCGCCGCCGGCGCCACCGGGACGACGCCCGGGCTTGCCAGCGCCACCGAAGTCGCCGTCGCCCTCTTGCGCACCTGGAGGCACGGGTGGACCCCCCGTATCACCACCGCCCGGCGGTGGCGGCGGCGGCTGGCCGGGGCCCTGCGCATTGGCGACGAAGATGGCGGCTCCGAGCGCGATCGCCGAAGCGAGGCATCGGAGATTGAAGAGACGGTCGGTGTGGCTGGTTGGACGCATGGGTCCGTTCCTTTCGGGTGTCGGTGCGCCCGGATCCACGTGGTCCGAGGCCCGCACCGCGCGGTGAACGGGGCCTGCATCGGGGGTATTGCCCCGCCGAGGCGAATTCGTCGGGGAATGCCCGCTGCGGAAGTTTCCAAGGGGTTCTAGGATCCCCCTCCCATGCATTTCGATCGTGACGCCGTCGAGCAGGCCCTTCGCACCGTCCAGGACCCCGAGATCCACAAGGATCTGGTCACGCTGGGCATGGTGAAGCACATCGCGGTGGGTGGCGACGCCGTGCGGCTGGTGATCGAATTGACCACGCCCGCCTGCCCCATGAAGGACAAGATCCGCGCGGACGTGGAGGCCGCGGTGCACGCGAAGGCGAAGGCCTGCGGCACCACACTGGAGACCATCGAGATCGAGTTCACCGCCGACGTGCGCAAGGCGAACGAGAAGGTGCAGGATCAGGGCAGCCCGCTGCCGCTGGTGAAGCAGGTGATCGCGGTGGGCGCCGGCAAGGGCGGCGTGGGCAAGAGCACGGTGGCCGTGAATCTGGCCGTCGGCCTGGCGCGCTTCGGCAGCAAGGTGGGCCTTCTGGATGCCGACATCTACGGCCCGAGCGCGCCGACCATGCTGGGGCTGGATCAGGTGGGCACGAGGGCGCGCGGCAACATGCTGCTGCCCTTCGAGGTGCACGGCATCAAGGCGATGACGATCGGCAAGCTCGTCGACCCGGACAAGGCGCTCGTGTGGCGTGGGCCGATGGCGCACGGCGCGTTCAAGCAGCTGGCCACCCAGACGGACTGGGGCGCGCTGGACTACCTGATCATCGATCTGCCGCCAGGCACGGGCGACGTGGCGCTGACCATGAGCCAGCTGCTGCCGGTGACGGGTGCGGTGGTCGTCTGCACGCCGCAGCGCGTGGCGCAGGACGACGCGCGGCGCGCGGTGCGCATGTTCCAGAATCTGGGCGTGGACGTGCTCGGCGTGGTCGAGAACATGAGCTTCTTCGCGGCGCCGGATGGAACCGAATACGACCTGTTCGGCCGCGGTGGCGCGGAGATCATGGCGCAGACGATGGGGCTGCCGTTCCTGGGCTCGCTTCCCATTCACGTGGACCTGCGCCGAAACGGCGACGAGGGCACGCCGCTCCGCAACTGGGAAGTGCCCGCCATGTCGAAGTCGCTCGACGTGCTCTGCCAGCAGGTGGCGGCGCAGGCGAGCCTGGCAGCGATGAGCGGCAACGCGGCCGAGCGCCCGACGCTCACGATCAGCTGACGCGCCGTCCGGGGCTGCGCGCCGCGCCGACCCGTGCGGGGTCAGTGCGCGGCCGGCGGTGGCGTCTCGCCCGGGCCTGCCTTGATGGTCGGCTCGCCGTGCGGCATGCGCTTCACGAGACCGTGACGCGCGGCGAAGCCCACGATCATCACGAAGAACACCGGCACCACGAGCTGGTCGAAGGTCGCCGATCCGATCATGCCGCCCATGACGGTGGTGCCGATCGACTGCCGGCTGTTGGCGCCGGCGCCCACGGCCACCACGAGCGGCGCGATGCCCAGGATGAAGGCGATGGCCGTCATCATGATGGGCCGCAGTCGCTGGTGCGAGGCGTTCACCGCAGCGTCGATGACCGACTCGCCCTGGTCATAGCGCATCTTGGCGAACTCCACGATCAGGATGGCGTTCTTCGCAGCGAGGCCGACGAGCATGACCATGCCGATCTGCGCGTACACGTCGAGCGCGCGCTCCCGGATGTGCATGAACACCAGGGCGCCGAGCACGGCGAAGGTGACCGCCAGCAGCACGTTCAGCGGAAGGATCCAGCTCTCGTAGAGCGCGGCGAGCAGTAGGAAGACCGCCACGATCGCCATGATGAAGACGAAAGGCGCATAGTTGCCCGCCTCGATCTGCTGATAGGTGGTGCCGGTCCACTCATAGGTGACGCCATCGGGCAGCACGCGCGCGCACTCCTCCTCGACCGCCTTGATGGCGTCACCCGAGCCGTGGCCAGGGCCGGTGGAGCCGTTGAGCTGGATCGTGTTGTAGAGGTTGTAGCGTGTGGCGTTGTCGGTGCCGACGATGAACTCGAAGTCGGCGAAGGTGCTCAGGGGCACCATGCCGCCACTCTTGTTCCGCACGTACAGCTTGAACACGTCACTCAGGCGCATGCGGCTGGTCGCGTCGGCCTGCACCATCACGTTGTAGACCTGGTTGAACTCGTTGAAGTTGTTGATGAACGACTGCCCCAGCGTCTGACCCATGGCGGCGAAGATGTCGCTCATGTTCAGGCCATAGTTCATGGCCTTGGTACGGTCGACCTTGATGCGCACCATGGGCACCTGCGACTGGAACGGCGTGTTCAGGCCCGCGACCTCGGGCCGCTTCTGCAAAGCCTCCATGAGGTCGTTCGCGGCACCGGCCAGGAAGTTGAAGCCCTGCCCGCTCACGTCCTCGAGTTGCACCTGCCAGCCAGCGACCGTGCCGAGGCCCGGGATCGGGGACGGCGGGAATGGCATCGCGATGCCCTCGGGGATCGAGAGCAGCTTTGGTGCCGTGCGCTGGAGGATGGCGCGGGCGTTCTCCGTGAACGGATCGCGCTCGTCCCACGGCTTCAGCACCACGATGATGAACGCCGCGTTGGTCTGCGTGACGTACGTCATGACGTTGAAGCCGTTGTTCTCGATCACGTCCACCACGGCGGGATCCTGCCGGACGATCTCAAGCACCTTCTTGCTGACGGCTTCCGTGCGCTCCAGGCTGCATCCCGGCGGCAGCTGCACGCCCACGAAGTAGTAGCCCTGGTCCTCGTTCGGGATGAACGCGGTCGGCGTGCGCTCGAGCAGCTGGAACACGCCGATGGCGCCCAACAGGAACGCCACCGCGATGATCCACCAGCGGTGCGCGAGCCAACGCACGAGGGTGGAGTACTTGTGGGTCGCCCAGTCGAAGCCCTGGTTGAACAGCACGAAGGGCTTGAACTTCGTCTCGTGCGGCTTCTGCAGGAACACCGCGCAGAGCGCCGGCGAGAGCGTGAGCGAGTTCACCATGCTCAGCGCGATGCTGAACGCGATCGTCAGGGCGAACTGGTTGTACAGCTGGCCGGTGATGCCGGGCATGAGCGACGCCGGGATGAACACCGCCAGCAGCACGCTGCTCGTCGCGACGATCGGTCCCGCCACTTCCTTCATGGCCCGCTCGGCGGCGACCACGCCGTTCGGCGCGCCGAGTTCGAGCTGCCGGTACACGTTCTCCACCACGATGATCGAGTCGTCGACCACCAGGCCGATCGCGAGCACGAGGCCGAGCAGCGTGAGGGTGTTGATGCTGAAACCGGCCGCCGCCATGACGGCGAAGGTGCCCACGATCGAGACCGGGATCGCGATCATCGGGATCAGCGTGGCACGCCCGCTCTGCAGGAAGATGAAGATCACGGCCAGCACCAGCAGGCCTGCCTCCACGAGCGTCTTGATGAGTTCCTCGATCGAGGCCGAGACGAACTTGGTGCTGTCGTAGGTGACCTGCCACTTCACGCCGGGCGGCAGCAGCGGTTCGAGCCGGCGCATCTGCTCCTCGATCTTCTCCACCACGTCGTAGGCGTTGGCGGTGGGCAGCTGGTAGATGCCCAGCGCGCCGGTGCTTCCGCCATTGAGGCTCGAGGTGCTGCTGTACTGGTACGCGCCCAGCTCCACGCGGCCGACATCGGACACCCGCACGATGGCGCCGTCGGCGCCGGTGCGCACGACGATGTCCTCGAAGTCCTTGGCCGAGACGAGGCGCCCCTTGGTCGTGAGCATCAGGTTGAAGCTTGGCGAGCCCACGGTGGGCGCTGCGCCCACGCTGCCGATCGCGGCCTGCTGGTTCTGGTCGTAGACCGCGCTCGCCACGTCCTGCGGCGACAGGTTCATCGCGGTGAGGCGCGCGGGATCGAGCCACACGCGCATGCTGTACTGCAGCAGGCCGAAGATGGTGATGTTGCCCACACCGTCCACGCGACTGAGCACGGGCTGCACGATGGCGTTGGCGTAGTTCGACAGGAAGGTGCTGTCGTAGGATCCGTCCGGCGAGAGCAGCGAGACGACCACCGTGAGGTTGGTCGACTGCTTGTTGATCGTGACGCCGAGGTTCTGCACGGCCTGCGGCAGCTGCGGCATGGCCGACTGCACGCGGTTGAGCACGTCGACCGCGCCGATGTTCAGGTCGTAGCCCACCTCGAACGTGACCGTGATGTTCGACGTGCCATTGTTGGTGCTGTTCGAGGACATGTACAGCATGCCCTCGACGCCGTTGATCTGGTTCTCGAGCGGCATGGTGACCGAGTTGGCCACGGTGAGCGCGTCGGCGCCGTTGTAGGTGCTGTTCACCTGCACCGTCGGCGGCACCACGTTCGGGAACTGCGCGATGGGCAGGATCACCATGGCGATCGCGCCGGCGAGCGCCGTGATGATGGCGATCACGCTGGCGAAGATCGGACGATGGATGAAGAAGCGCACCATGGCTGCGTTCGGGCCCCGGGGCCTTACTTCGCGGCTCCCGTCGCGGCAGGCGCGGCCGGAGCAGGCTTGGCGGCCTGCGCGCCGGTGTCGATGATCTTGCTGCCCGCCTTCAGGCGCTGGATGCCGTCGACCACGATGCGGTCGCCGACCTGCAGCGTGCTGGTGAAGGCGAGGTCACCATCCTCCACCTTGATGGGCTTGATCGAGACCGACTCGACGGTGTCGTCGGACTTCACGCGCCAGACGAAGATGTCGGAGAGGCGCGCGAACGCGGCACGCTCCGGCAGCACGAGGCAGTCGCCGAGGTCGCCGACGTCCACGGTGACGTTGGCGTAGGCGCCGGGCCGGAAGGCGCCCGAGGCGTTCGGGAACTCCGCACGCAGCATGAGCGTGCTCGTGCTGGTGGAGACCTGGTTGTCGGCGAAGATCAGGCGGCCCGAGGCCTTCGCCGGCCGGTCACCGTCGGTGGTGAGCTGCACGGGCAAGCTGCCCTTGGCCATCAACTCCTGGAAGCGCGGCCATTCCTTGGACGAGGGGCTGAACTGCACCCACATCGGGTCGATCTGCACCAGCGTGTTCAGGTTGCGCGTGTTCGCCTCGCCCACGACGGCGCCCTCGAAGTAGGCGCTGGGCCCCAGCACGCCAGCGAAGGGGCTGCTGACCGTGCAGTACGAGAGGTCGAGCTTCGCGTTCACGAGCTGCGCCTGTGCCACTTCCATCTGGCCCTGCGCCGACTCGTACTTGGTCACGAGGTCGTCGAACATCTGCTGGCTGATCGCGTTCTGCTTCACGAGCGGCTCGTTGCGGTCGCGCTCGAGCTTGGCGTAGTTGCGCTGCGCCGTCGCCTCGGCAAGCTTGCCCTCGGCGGCGAGCACCGCGGCCTCGTACTGCCGCGGGTCGATGCGGTAGATCACGTCGCCGGGCTTCGTGACCGCGCCGTCGGCGGTGCCCTGCTTGAGCAGGAAGCCCGGCACGCGCGCCACGAGCTGGATGCCGCGCGGCGAGGTGATGATGCCGGGGTAGTTCATCCGCATCCGGACGTCGCGCTTAGCGACGGCCACGGTGGTCACAGGGACACCCTCGGGGCGCGCGGGTGGCGGCTGCTGGCCGCACGCGGCGAGCGCGCCGAACAGGGCCGAGGCGAGAAGGCGTCGTGGGTGCGTCATCATCCGTTCACTCCCTGATCGGCCGGCGCGGCCGGGTTCTCGCTCGGCAACTTCGGCTGCTTCTTCCACATGTCGGGACCGTCCTTCTCGAAGGCGTCGTCGCCGGCGGCGGGCACCTGCACGCTCTCCCATCCCCCGCCGAGGCTTCGATACAGGCCCACGAGGTTCTGCGAGGTGAGGCCGCGCGCCTGCGCGTAGCCGTTCTCAGCTTCCAGAACGTACTGGGCCAGCTGCAGCAGCTGCGTGATGTTGATCGTGCCCGCCTTGTAGCGCGACAGGGCCAGGTCGTAGACGTTCTTCATGTCACTGAGCGTGTCGGTGTACGCCTTCACCTGCAGACGGGCACCCGCGTAGTTGTCGATGGCGCTCTGCACCTCGCCGGCGGCGTTGAGCAGGGCCTGCCGCCACTGCAGCGCCGAACCCAGTGCCACCGCCCGCTTCAACTGGACCTGGCTGGTGACCAACCCGCCATTGAAGAAGTTCCAGGTAAGGGTCGGACCAACCGTGTAGGTCTGGTTCATGATGTCGCCGAGGCCCGAGAAGTCCGTGGCGGCGATGCCGAACGTGCCGTTCAGGCGCAGGTCGGGGTAGTAACCGGCCTCGGCCACGCCGATCTCGGCCGTGGCGGCCATGAGCAGCCGTTCCGCCTGCAGCACATCGGCGCGGCGTCGCAGCAGGTCGCTCGGAATGCCGATCGCGGTCTCGCCCTCGATCAGCGGAATCGGGGCGCTCGCGGCAAGTTCGTCCTGCATGGGCCCAGGGGCCTCGCCCAGCAGCACGCTGAGGCCGTTGCACTGGGTCTTGATGGCGGCCTCGAGCTTGGGCACGGTGGCCTTCGAGGTCGCGAGCTGCGCCGCCGATTCGCTGAGATCGATCTGCGAGGCGGTGCCGGCCTTGTACTTCGCCTTCGTGGCGTCGTAGATCTGCTGCAGCAGGTCGACGTTGCGAACCGCGAGGTCCCGCTGCGCCTGCAGCGTGCGGATCGTGAGGTACGAGGTCGCCACCTCGGCGCGAAGGCTCACGATCGCGAGCCGCCAGCCTTCCACGCTCGCCTGCAGCCGGGCCTGCGAGGCCTCCATGCCGCGACGGATCTTGCCGAACAGGTCGATCTCCCAGCTGGCGATCCGCACGCCGTAGCCCCACTGGTTGAACGGGGCGGAAGGCGTGTCGGCGCCGACCTGGGCGGTGTTGAACAGGGAGTAGTTGTAGTTGGAACCGAGATCGAGGCTCGGGAAGAGCTGGCTGTAGCTGATGCCGTATCCGCTGCGGTACTGAGCGATGCTCACACCCGCCTGCATAAGGGTGATGTTGCCCCTCTGTGCCCGCTCGATCAGCTCGTCGAGCTTGGAGTCGTTGAAGCGCTTCCACCAATCGTTCAGGTCCGCGTCAGCATCGACACGCACCTGCGCCGGCTCGGGAGTCTTGAACGCCTGTGGCAGCAGCGGCTCGGGTCGCGTGTAGTCGGGGCCCACCATGCAGCCCGCCACGACGCCCGCGACGAGGATCGCCAGCCATCGTTCTGGTGCGGACCACAAGTGCCGAAGCATCGCGGGATGGTACCGGGCAACCCGCCGCATGTCGCGGCTCAGGTGACGATCAGGACGCGGCGGACGTGTCACGCACCTGCAGCAGCTGCGCGGCGATGCTGACCGCGATTTCCGCGGGTGCGTTCGAGCCGATCGCAAGCCCCAGCGGACAGCGAATGGCGACGACGGCGGCCTCGGCGAAGCCCTCCTTCAGAAGCGCGCTGCGCATGGTTCGTGCCTTGGGTTCGCTGCCTATCACGCCGATAAAGCGGGCCGTCCCCGCACGCAGCAGCTCGCGCACGATCGGCAAGTCGGTGGCATGACCTTGGGTCATGCAGAGCACGAAGGCGCCAGCCGGCAAGGCGGTCACGGCCTCCGCGGGCTCCGGCACGAGCACCGTGCGGAGGTTCGGGCGAGGCGCGAGGCGCGCGAGCCATTCCTGTCTCGGATCGATGCAGGTGAGATTGCAGTGGAACGTGGCAAGCAGCCCCACGGTCGCCTGCGCCACATGACCCGCCCCGAACACCACGATGTTCCAGGTGGCCGCGGTGGCGACCTCGTAGAACAGCGACGCGGCGCCACCGCACACCATGTTCAGGTCACGGGCGAGTTCGTAGCGCACGAGTTCGGGCGCGACGGGCTGGGGCACACCGGCGCCGTCGGTGGCGCGGGCAAGCATGCCCCTGGCGTGGTCGATCGCCGCGGCCTCAAGGCGACCGCCCCCCACCGTGCCCCACGCGAGACCCTCGGCCGTGATGATCGCCTTCGCCCCGATGTCCTGCGGCACATGGCCCTCGGGCTGCACGAGCGTGACCGTGATGAACGCGACGCCGCGCTCCGCGAGGCGCGAGGCGTGATGCAGGTAGTCGTGCACGGGCGCAGCCATGTCAGCGCGTCTCGATGGCGGCGAAGGCTTCAGGCTCAAGCGCGCGCAGCACGCGCTCGGCGGTGGCTGGGATGGCCATTGGAACAAGGTCACGACCCCCAGAGCGGGCCGCGCGCGCGTTCATGACCGCGTCACGGATCGCCGTCCAGACCGAGAGCGACAGCAGCAGCGGCGGCTCGCCCGCGGCCTTCGTGCCTCGGATGTTCGCGGCGTTGCCCTCGTTGAAGACAAGATGCGCGTTGAAGACGCGCGGCGTGTCCTGGATGCTCGGGATCTTGTAGGTGCTCGGCGAGTGCGACACGAGCAGACCATCGGCGTTGTAGAAGAGATGCTCGGTGGTGACCCATCCCATCCCCTGCACGAAGCCGCCCGTCACCTGCCCGACATCGAGCGCATGGTTGATCGGGCGGCCCATGTCCATCAGCAGGTCCACGCGGCGAACCTTCACCTCGCCGGAGAAGCGATCGATCTCCACCTCGCTGGCCGCCACCCCCTGCGTGTAATAGAGGAAGGCACGGCCCTGGCCCGTGAGCTTGTTGAAGCCCAGATCTGGCGTGGCGAAATGACCATATTCGCAGATGGAGATGCGGCTGAGCCACGCCTCGCGGGCGAGGTCGGCGAAGGCGATCGAGAACGGACCGGCATGCACGCGGCCAGCCTCGAAACGCACCGGCTCAGCGGGCGGGTGGTCGGTGACCTGCGCCTCGGGCTGGGTGCCGAGCCCCGCGGTACGCGAGGGCCAGCGCTCGGGCGGCAGGTCACGCAGATGCAGCGCAAGGTTCGCCAGTCGCGCACAGATGCGATCGCACGCGGCGGCCGCGGCAGCGCCGTTCAGGTCGGTGCCCGCGCTCGCGGCGGTGGGCGAGGTGTTCGCGTTCTTCTCGGTCGAGGTGACCATCACCCGCACCGCACCGATCGGCACGCCGAGGCGCTCGGCCACGATCGCGGCGATGCGCGTGTTCACCCCCTGCCCCATCTCGACCGCGCCCGTCGACACCTGCACCGTGCCATCCCGATGCACGTTCACCAGCGCGTTCGCCTGATTCAGGAAGCGGGTGGTGAACGAGATGCCGAACTTCACCGCCGTCATGGAGAGCCCGCGTGGGTTGCTCGAGCGGTCGGCGTTCCACTTCGTGATGTCCTCGCGCCGGCGGCGGTAGTCGCACCGCGCCTCGAGCGACTCGAACAGCGCGGGAAGACAGTTGTTCTCGACCTTCTGACCGTAGTGCGTGGTGTCGCGGCCGGGCGCGTACACGTTGCGCTTGCGGACATCGAGCGCGTCACGACCCAAGGTCCGTGCGACGTCCTCGATCACCGACTCGATCATGGCCACTCCCTTCGGGCCCCCGAAACCGCGGAATGCCGTGTGTGGGTGGTGATTCGTTCGGCAGACCTGCCCGCGCACGTGCATGTCGGGGATGCAATAGGCGTTGTCGCTGTGGAGCAGCGCGCGCTCCATGATCGCCGTGGAAAGATCGGCGTAGGCGCCGCCATCCGAGTGGAGTTGGGCCTTCAGCGCGAGCAACCGCCCTTCGCCGTCGAATCCGACCTCGTATCGGATCTGGAACGGGTTGCGCTTGCCCGTGATGATCATGTCGTCGTCCTTGCTGATCGCAAGACGCGCGGGACGGCCGGTCTTGCGGGCCACGAGCGCGGCGTAGGCGGCGATGGGCGCGGCCTGCGACTCCTTGCCGCCGAAACCTCCACCCAGCCGGCGCGCGATGCAGACGACTTCGTTGAAGGGAACGCCGATGGCCTCCGCCACCACATGCTGCGTCTCGGTCGGATGCTGTGTGGACGAATGCACCTCCATCGGCCCGTCCGCGCGCGGGTAGGCGATCGCCGCCTGGCTCTCCAGATAAAAATGATCGGCGCCCTCGATCACGACCGTGCCGGAGAGACGGTGAGGCGCCGCGGCAAGCGCAGCGTCAGCGTCTCCGCGGGCGATGGAGCGCTCGGCACCGATGAACGCGCCCGCCGCCACCGCCTGATCGATCGAGCGGATCGCCGGAAGCTTCTCCCATTCCACACGCACCGCACGCATGGCCTTCGCCAGCGACTCGCGGCTCTCGGCGGCAAGGACAGCGACCACCTCGCCGGCGTACTGGGCCTCCTGCTCCACGAGCAGCGGCTGGTCCACGATGATGCTGCCCCACAGGTTGTGCGCCACGTCGGCGGCCGTCACGGCGCAGGCCACACCCGGCACCGCGAGCGCGGCCGAAAGATCCAGTCGTGTCAGGCGCGCGCGCGCGTGCGGGCTGTAGACGATGCCACACAGCAGTTCCCCGCGCAGCATCGGACGGTCGTCCACATACTCGCTGCGACCGGTGACATGCGTGGTCGCCGAATCGTGCGGCACCGAACCGGGATCCGGCAGCACCGCGGCACCCACGCGGGGCGTCTCGCTCTCGGCGCGATCAGCCATCGAGCAACTCCTGCGCGAACTGGCGGAACAGGTTCGCGGCCAGCATCGTGCGATAGGCGGCCGTGCCCCGCACGTCACTCAGCGGTGCGATGGCGCGCCCGATCAGCGCGGCGATCGGCTCGATCCGTGCCGCATCAAGGGTTCCGACGAGCGCCTTCTCGACTTCGGGCAGCCGGATCGGCGTGGCGGCCACGCCGCCCAGCGCGACCCGCGCCTCGGTGACCTGCCGGCTTCCCTTCGTGCGCGGGCCGGCCAGCGTGAGCGCGAAGGCGGCGCTCACCGTGCTGATGTCGAGATCCTTGCGCTGCGAGACCTTGAACAGACGCACGACCTCCTTGGGACGGGTTCGCTCGAACGAGACGTGCGTGATCAGCTCGCCAGGCTCCAGCGCAAGCTGGCGGTAGCCGCGGTAAAGCCTCGTCATCGGGATCTCGCGCCGCTGCACCGCGCCGCGACCGCCCGGCCTGCTTGCCACGTGCACCATCGCGTTCGAGACGAGCAGGAACGGCAGCGTGTCGCCGATCGGCGAGCCGGTCGCGATGTTGCCGACCAGCGTGGCCACGTTCTTGATCTGCGGCGACGCGAAGAGATTCAGGAAGCGCGCGAACTCGGGCGCAGCCTGCTCGCAGAGGTGCCGCACCTTCGCCAGCGGCACGCGCGCACCCACCACGACTTCCGATCGCGTGAGCCGCGCCTCATGCAGTTCGGGGATCAGGTGCAGGCTCAGCAGCGCCTCAGGCATCGGGCGACCCTTGTTGATCGGGACGCCAAGATCCGTGGAGGCGCCGACGACCCGGCAGCCCGGGTGCGCGGCCACGAAGGCGCACGCCTCGCGCAGCGAGGTCGGAGCCGCGAATCGGACGCCGTCATGCTCGATCTGCAGCCCGTCCTGCATCGCGGCACGCGCACGCTCACGACGCTCGCGTGTTCCGTAGCGCGGTCCGACGACATGGCGCGGCGAGGTGCGCACGGTGCAAGCGGCCTCGAGGATCGGTTCGTATCCGGTGCATCGGCAGAGGTTGCCCGTGAGGTGATTCGCGGCGACCTTGCGCTCGACGGCCACACCACCGTGCTGTTCAAGCATGCCGCTGAGCGCCATCACGAAGCCGGGCGTGCAGAAACCGCACTGGCTCCCGTGGCAGCGCCGCATGGCTTCCTGCGCCGGCGCGAGCGCGTCGCCATCCTGCATGCCCTCGACGGTGACGATGTGCGCGCCATCCATCTGCGCAACGATCGCGATGCAGGAATTCATCACCTCGAAGGGCGCGTCCAACGACTCCGTACCGGGGGTGTCGAAGGCGCGCAGCACCGTGCAGGCGCCACAGTCACCCTCCGCACAGACGATCTTCGTGCCCGGAAGGCCGGCCTCCTTGCGAAGCCAGGTGGCGAGCATCATGAGCGCCTCGCGGCCTCTCACCTCGCGTGGCACGCCGTTCACATGCAGCAGCGCGTAGTCACGCATCGCGAGGGAGTCTAGCAGCAGGTCCGCTCAATATCGGATACGCGAAGCGTTCGCCTGCCAATCCCGGAAGACGGCGAGAGCCTCGTCGCGGAGCATGCCCCGCATCGGGATGGTGCGGTGCGCCACATCCTTGGCGAGCTCGTCGTAGATGAAGTGATCGTCGAACTGGATCTCAGCGGCGTCGACCTTGGTGTTGGCGAACCAGATGCGGTCGAGACGCGCCCAGTAGATCGCGCTCAGGCACATCGGACAGGGCTCACAACTGGTGTAGATCTCGCAACCCGCGAGCGTGAAGGTCTTCAGGTGCCTGCATGCCTCGCGTATGGCAACCATTTCGGCGTGCGCCGTCGGATCATTCGATGCTGTGACGCGGTTGAAGCCCTCCCCCACGATCGTGCCATCCCGCACGATCACTGCGCCAAAGGGACCGCCACCTCGCTGCACGTTCTCCGCGCTCAAGTGGATGGCACGGCGCATCAAGGCCTGTCGCTGATGGTCAGTCATGCGCCAGCCTCGAAGACATGGACACGATTCATGCCGCCGTCAGGGTACGCGGTCACGCGGATCTGGTCGCAGACGGCCGATTCGTGCACCAGCCACTCCGTGGCATTGCCGGCGTAGGCCTTCACCGGCGTGCGCGGAACGAGCGTGATCCAGGCACCGCCCGTACGACCTTCCACCTGAAGTTCGCGCGGATTGTTGTTCACGAAGTGCGTGAAGTCGATGCGGATGCGACCGATGGGTGCGGCGCGGGCAAGCGCGATCGTGACATGCTCGCTGTGCCCGGGCTCGCGACTGCGCGCGCTCTCGAGGCCGTCGAACATGTGCAGTGGCGGGAAGGGCGAGATCACCTGCGCTGCGGGACCATAGTGCTCGTTGCTCGCGGCGACGACGCGGGCACCGAAGGCGGCGCTGGCAAGGTTGCATCCCGCCGATGGGGCACGCGGCACGCCCACGAACTTCGGCATGAGCGGCTTGCGGGTCTGCGCGTCGAACGCGGGGAACGGGACGCACGGCGAGGCGAGCAGACGCTCGCGCTCGGTTGCGGGAAGGTCGGCACCGAAGAGCCCGAGCCGCGTGACGCCCCCGTCCGGGAACATCGTGAGGCGAACGCGCTCGAAGGTTTCGTTGAAGATGCGCGTGGGCGCCACATGCATGGCGTGACCCTGCAGCGGCATGCGTGCAAGGATTGGCTTCCAGACGCCGGCACGCTCGTGAAAGCCCTCCAACTCGATCGCCTGTGCCTGATTGCCATTATGAAAGCGTGTCGAAACGGCCACGAGCGAGATCTTCGCCGGCTTCGCCAGCCGCAGCACAAGCGTGTCGCGACCGAGTGGGTTGTGGCGAACCGTCTCCCAGCTGTCCATCACCTTGCCCTGCTTGCCGAAGAGCGCAGGATCGAACACGGGTTCATGGGGCGAGAGCAGATTCTCGGCGCGCGCGAATCGCTGGTTGGAGACGCTCTCGATCGTGGCACCGACGACGAAGTTGAAGCGGGCGAGCGGATCCAGCGGACCGCGCTGCACAATGACCTCCGCGAGATCCGGCTCGAATGCGCGGAACAGCGACTCGCGGTAGCCGATGTTCACGCGCTGCTCAGGCGGCGTATTGGCCGCCACCATGCCATCGCCAAGGCGCGACCAGTCGACGCCGCGCACGCCAAGATGCTGAAGCAACGTTCGCGCCACCTCGGCGATGCACGCGACGGCGCGCTCCTCGCCGCTGGCGCAGATCACCACGCCGCATCCGGCATCGGGCCCATGGAAGCAGTGCGCGAACAGCGCGCGGCAGCCGTCGTTGGCTCCTTGGTGCACGGCGAAGCGGTTGGCTCCCGCTTCCACGATGAACACGCCGAGACCCATGTCGCAGCCCATGAACACGCGACTGCCACGATCCACGCCGTGCAGCATGCGCACCGCGGTGTCGTGCGAGATGGGGCCGCAGCCTTCCACGCGATGGAAAGCCTGCGTGAGCGTGCGGAGGAACCGGGCCACATCGGCGGGCGTCGAAACGGCGCCGGCGGCGAACCCGGGAAAGAGCAGGCGCCCGCCGTCGATCATCGATCCGTCATCGCGGAAACACTTCGCGATCTCCGGCAAAGGCGCCTCCACCTGCTCGAAGGAGGTGTGCCGCATGCCGAGCGCCTCGAGGAACGGCCGTGTTGCCTCATGGATCGGCATGCCCACGCGCCGCTGCACGAGATGCTCGAGCACCATGAAACCACCGCCCGAGTACGCGAAGCGCGTGCCAGGCTCGTTCGCCACACCGACAGGCTCGTAGCGCCACGCCGCGTTGCCGGGCAACAGTTCGGCGACTGGCGGCATCGGCCGATTCGCCGGCACGCCGTTCACGTAGTGCATGTTGAGCGCCTCGTGGCGCATCAGGTGCGCGAGTTGCACCTGATCGGCCCACTCCGCATGCGTGGCATCGAGCGAACGAAGTCGGAAGTCGCCTCCGCACGCCGCAAGGAGTGGCTGCACGGACGCATCGAGCCCGATTCCCGCACTTCGGAAGTGCTCGATCGCGAAGCATGATCCGATCGTCTTGCTGAGCGAGGCGATCTCGAACGCGGTGTCGGCCGTGACCGGCTCGCCAGGCTCCCGGTCGCCGAACACGATCGACTGCGGTGCGCACCCCGGCGCGCTCACGCAGGCCGACAGTCCACGCACCCCATGACGGGTACACGCCTCCCGCACACGATCGATCACCCCATCGGCGCCGAACGCGATCAATCGCTGCTTCGCGATCGTCCAGAGCGCCTCGCGTGCATGCTGCAGTTCCTGCATCGGCGTACCGGCCAGCCGCGCCTCGAGCGCCCCGAGCATCTCGGCACCCGACTTGCCCTTGGCGGCGATCAGGAACTTGAAGCCGAACTTCTCGCGATATCGCGCGCCGAGCTCGCGCAGGCGCGACTGCACGGCCTCGGCCTCCCCTGCCACGCCCGCCTGCTCCTGCGCGGCGCGGGCATCGAGCGTGGTGCGCCGCTCACCAATGTCGCCGTGGAAGCCGGCGGCCTCGTTCACGTCATCGACCGAGAACGCCATCACCGCGCGCTTGGCCGCGTCCAGATCAAGCACGGGCAGGTCGACAAGCGCACGCACGAAAGCCTGCGCACCACACGCCGTGAACGCCGCATGACAACGCGACATCCTGCGGCTCAACGCGTACTTCGCGGGCTCCACCGCCGCCGCAGCCACGAGCGGATCCGGCGCGACACGCACCGAATCCACGGTGAAGGGCAACAAAAGCTCGCTCGCAAACTCGACCGGCCGCTCGGCGGTCATCAACTGCAGCATCAGGTGCATCGCCACCGGGTACCAGCCGCGCGTGCGGTCGTCCCACTTCACCTGCACCGCCTTGCCAGGCGCCGTGCGGTCCTTCTGGATGAAGTGCATCTCCTCGTGCGCGATGCGCACGAGCTGCTCGACGGTCACACGCCCATGTCGCACCTCGTGCCAGACCTCCCAGCGCGAGCGCTCCGTGGTGGCCAGATCGTCCATCACACGCACCGGCACGCCATCGATCGCCGCTGGAAGCGCCACGCACCCGTTGCCGCAGAGCCAGTCGGCCAGGTACTGCAGGCACTGGAAGCAGTTGTAGCGAACCTCCTCGGGATCGTCATTGGAAATGCAATCGCTTGTTGGTCGATCGGCGGCGAGCAACGCACGTGCATAGAGCGGATCGGCGCGGTCAAGGCTCGCGATGTCGGGCCCATGGATGAAGTCAAGCATCAGCTGCTGATGCTTCGCAGCCAGCAGGCCACGCACCAGCGCCTCGATCGGCCCATGGTCGCCGGCCTGCAGCCGCTTCCATCCCTCGACCAATGCCAAGCCGAGCCGCACGAAGTCGGGATGCGCCACCCAGAAGCCGTCGAGACCGCGCTTGAGCTGCGTGAACACGTCACGCAGGAATCCGCGGATCGCCACCTGGAACGACTCGCTCCCGATGCGGTTCTCGCTCGGCAGCACGCCGTACATGCCGCCGATCGAGATGCCGCCGCGCGGGTGCACCACGCGCGCCAGCAGCTCATGCGAGGCCTTGATGTGCTTGATCACGATCTCCGGATCAGCCTTCACCGGAATGCGGTAGTTCGGGTCCTCCTTCATCAGGCGCGCCGTGCTGGCGAGGTAGTCGTGCCAACCGAGCGAGGCCCCGGCGAAGTACGGGTGCAGCGCGTCGATGATCTCGTTCAGGCGGAACACCGCGCGCGGGTTCTCGAGCACGATCAGCAGCCGGACACCACCCGTACGATACGCGGGCTCGCGCGCCTGCAGCAGCCGTTCGGCGTGACGCAGCATGCCCGCGAGGTACGTGGCCTCCTCGTCGTTCTCCAACTTGGGCGCGTAGAACGCGAGCGCCTGGGGGTTGCGCCAGTTCGCGAAGAGATGCAGCGCGAAGTCGTACAGGTGCAGCGGCACAGGATTGCCGCCACGGAACAGGAAGGTGCACGGAAGCGCGAGGCCCGGGAAGCGCTTGATCGGTCGCGAGCGCCGATCGGCAGCGAGCGCATAGGTGCGCCCCGTGCGTGCGTCGGTGCACGCGATGTCTCCGCGCAGGCAGCCGGTCAGATTTTCCCCCGCCTGCACCAGATCGGCGCGCAGCGGCGTCTTCGAATCCTCGTCATCGGCGCCCCACATGGCGACCGCCCCGCTGTCGCGCAGCAGTTCCTCCACGATCGCAGGCTCCCCTTCGATGCGCCGATGGAACGCGTTCATCGCGTTGATCGAGAGCTTGGCGTCATCGGGCGGGCCGAACAGCGTGACATGATGACCCTGCAGGAACGCCGGAACCGGCGCGATCGGGGCCTGCCCGTGCGCCTCGGCGTAGTCCGCACGCAGCGGCCCGATCACCGTGCGGCCGTCGCCGTCCTGCATGCCGATGACCGTCTGGTAGTCGGCGTCGCGGAAACCGATTCCAAGATCTCGGTTCAGGGCCACGCAGGCGCGGGTGCGCTCATCGATGAAGGCGCGATCGGTCGAGCGACGCTCCAGCACGCGGCGCAGATCGTGCTTCACCGCATCATGCAGGTCACGCAGGAACTCGAGCGCCTCACGCGATTCGAGCCCCGCGCACGTACCCACCTGCCGAAGGCCATCCACCCCCGGAACAGGCGTACTCCGCGCGAGCAGGTGCGCCATCCATGCATCGGAGAGGAAGTCGCGGTACATGGGCGCGTCATGCTCCATGTGGTCGCGTTCAGGCATCTTGCGAAGGTACCACCGCATCGCTTCATTGACCCTCGCAAGGCTTCGATCTAGTCTGCGTAGGTGAGCGCTTCCCACGGACTCTCGACCCATGTGCTCGACACCGCCACTGGCCTTCCCGCCGCGGGCATGCAGGTTCGCTGCGAGCGACGCGATGGCGATCATTGGAAGGAAGTCGGCGGCGGCGCGACCGACGCCGATGGCCGCATCAAGACGGTGCTCGGCTCCGCGCCGCTCTCCGTCGGCATCTTCCGCCTCACCTTCAACACCGGCACCTGGCGCGCCGCCCGTGGCACGAAGGGCTTCTTTCCGAGCGTCTCGATCGAGTTCGAGGTGACCGACGCGTCACGCCACCACCATGTACCCCTGCTGCTGAGCCCCTTCGGCTACAGCACCTACCGAGGAAGCTGATCATGGCGATCGTGCTCGGCGAGAACCGCTACGGCAAGGCGGAAAACCGTGTCTTCCGCATCACACGCCAGGGCGACACGCACGAGATCCTGGACCTGAACGTCTCGGTGCAGCTCATGGGCGATTTCACCGAGACGCACCTGACCGGCGACAACGCGAAGGTGCTGCCCACGGACACGCAGAAGAACACGGTGTTCGCGCTGTCACACAAGCTCGGACCGCTCGAGCCGGAGGCCTTCGGCATCGCGCTGGCTCGGCATTTCATCGGCACGCAGCAGTATGTCTCGGGCGCCGAGATCCGTATCGAGCAGTACCCCTGGCAGCGCATCGTGAGCAAGGGCAAGCCGCACCCGCGCGCATTCCGCCGCGATGGCTCGCACGTGCGCACGGCGACGGTGCGCGCGAGCCGCGAAGGGGCGAGCCTGCGCGCGTGGGTCACGAGCGGTCTGGAGAAGCTTGTGGTGCTGAAGACCGGCGACAGCGCCTTCAAGGGCTATCTGCGCGACGCATTCACCACCCTCAAGGAGACCGACGATCGCATCATGGCGACCGAGGTCACCGCCTGCTGGCGCTGGAGCACGTGCGACCCATCGAAACTCGACGGCGTCGACTGGGCGACCAGTCACCGCACCGCGATGGACACGATGCTCGCGGTCTACGCGGATCACTACAGCCTGTCGCTGCAGCAGACGCTGTTCGCGATGGGCGAAGCGGTGTTGAAGCAGCAGGACGCGATCGCGGCGGTGCGCCTCAGCCTTCCGAACAAGCACCACTTTGTGGTGGACCTGTCGCCCTTCGGGCAACGGAACGCGAACGAGGTGCACATCGCAGCGGACCGACCCTACGGCTTCATCGAGGCCGTCGTGCAGCGCGATGATGCGCCCCCTCCTCCGGCGACGTGGCCGAACTGGTGAGCGCGTCCAGCATGCCCGCGGCCTCACAGACGCTTCATCGACGCGCCGGCGTCTGGGGGCGGTTCTGGCTCGCGGCGCTTGGCATCGCGCTCTCACTGCAGGTCGCCGGACTCCTGCTGCCCTTCCTGCGCATCGCGGTGTTCATCAAGGGTGGCGAGGACTACTCGCTGCTGCGATCGGTCTCGCTGCTCTGGCAAGGTGGCATGCACCTGCTCGCGCTGCTGATCGTCGGATTCAGCGTGATCTTCCCGTTCGTGAAGATCGGGGTGCTGGCATGGGCTTGGCTGCGGCTGCCTGCGGGCCCGCGCCGAACGCATGTGCTCGAGTGGATGGGCCGACTCGGCAAGTGGAGCATGCTCGACCCGCTGGGCGTGCTCGTGCTGGTGCTGCTCGCGACCGACCAATGGGCCGTGACCGCCACGACCTATCTGGGCGTGTACGCGTTCCTGACGGCCGTCGCCACCACCATGTGGCTCTCGATCACCGCGTCGGCTCTCGATGCGCGCGAGATCCGCGAGAAGTCCAGTGCCCCCCGGGAGCGCATCGCGCTCGCGAAGCGTTCGGGGCGGCTGGGCGTCGCCGCGATCGCGGTGCTGGCGATCGCGCTTGCCCTCTTCGTCGGTGCGCTCGGGCTTCCATTCATGCAGATCCACCAGTTCCTGCTGCGCGACAACGCCTATGGCGTCGGCAGCGTGCCGCTGGCGATGGCGCAGGGCGGCAACTGGCCTCTCGCGTTCCTCTCGGCGGTCGGGTTGGTGGCCATGCCGGCGATCACGCTGCTTGCCGAGGCGTGGGCGTGGATCGTGCCCGCCACCGCGCACGCGCATCGAAGGCGCTGGCGCTGGATCGGCTGGATCCGCGAGTGGTGCATGCTCGACGTGATGGCGCTCGCGCTCGGCCTCTTCCTGATGGAGGGCCAGGACGTGATCCGGGTCGACGTGAAGCATGGGCTGTGGCTGCTGGTGGCCACCGCGGCCATGCTGTGGCTGAGCGGATGGCTGGGGCAGCGCGCGGCGGCCGAGGGGCTGCGGCGGATCGATGGCGCGTCCGAGTGACGCGCGGCGTCAGTTCCTGATCCGGTCGAGCTTGCCGCTCGGCGCGAAGAAGACCCAGTCGCCTTCCTCATTCTCGAGCGTCTGAGCCGGATCGCCGCCATCGTCGGTGCCGTTGCGGCTCACCGACCACATGCGGAACCCGGGCCCGTCTGCGGCGACCTTGATCGGACCCTCGCCCCACGGATCCATCGGCGCCGTGCCGCCGTTGAACGCGGCCAACTCCGCCGCGGAGTTCGGCCACCGCTTGTTCACGCGACGGAAGCGTTCGGCGGCGATGGCGGCGCAAGCCATCTCTCGACCGGTGCGGTCTCTGGCGAAGTTCACGGTGGCAACCGCCAGCGCCGGAAGGGTCACGCTTTGCAGGAAATAGCGCGTAGCCGCCCTCGGGTCGGCGCGATCCAAGCTGAACTGGGCCTCCAGGGCCTTGGCTGCAGCCAATGCCTCGCGAGGCGATGCGTTGGGCACCTGCTGCAAACCCTGCATGAATGCCGCATGCCGATCCAAAGTCTCCTTGCGACCGGCGATCGCCCAGACACCCAGCGGCCTCGAGGCCCCGACGAAGGCGGCATAGGTCCACGGCCACGCGCTCGACCAGGGCTTGGATCCCGCGGAGAGCGTGGAGATCTCCTCCAGGAACTTCAGCTGCCGCCAAGTGGGCACGAACAGACCGTCACCCGCCCCATCATCCGAGAAGAACCGCTGCACTACATCCTCGAACAGCAAGCGCTCGGAGGCGACCTCGATGCGCTCGAGCGCAGCGGGCACGGATCGCAGGGCGGCCTGTATCCGCGTCAGTTGGGCGTCCGTGAACAGCTCGGGCTTCCATTCGAGCGTCGCAAGCACATCTCGCGCGGTCCTCGCACGGATCGCGATGCCGACAAGATCCGAGATGAGGAGGCGCCCCTCGGGCAGATGGATCGAAAGCGCCATGGCGGCCTCGATGTCCTGCGTCGCTCGCTCGCCATCGCCTTGCTCGGCGGCGCGGAACATGTCCGCAAGAAGCACGTTCGCCAGGCCACGCAGCGTGCCCAAGTGAGGCAAGCTGACCGAGAGCATGGGGAACTGCTCACGGTCCGAGTTGTCCATGCCAGATTGCGACCCGCCGGCGGCCTCTGGGAAGAAGGCGGCATCCGCGCCCGCGCGCTCCTGCGCGAGGGGAAATCCGAACATGGGCCGCTTCGAAGCCGCCCGTGCCGATGCGATGGCCGCCTGGTTGGCATCCACCCATGCGGAGATCTCGGTCCAGCCCTGCTGCCCCGGCCCGTTCCCGAGATTGTCTTCCACGGCCGGATCCTTCTGGCTTCCACGCTCCCAACCGAGCGACACCAACGCATCGCGATACGCAGGCCACGCGGCGTCCGCAGGCTTGGCGGGCCTCGGCAGCGAGTCGCGGAACGTCTGCACCGCGTCGAAGGAGATGACCACCGGGCGCGTGGCCAGGTAGATCGCGAGGGCGGCGTACACGACGACGACGGCGAGCACGACAAGGCCGATGGTTCGCAGCACGGGGCGTCGCCGGCCTGGCACAGTGGCGGAGGCGGCAGCAGCAGCCATGTTCAGAACTCTCTCTTGAGGGTCTTCAGTCCATCGATCAACTTGCGGATGTGCGCATCCTCATGCGCCGCACTGATCTGCACGCGAAGTCGGGCGTGCCCCTCGGGCACCACCGGGTACCCGAAGCCGATCACGAACACGCCCAGCTCCAGCAGGCGCTTGCTCATGGCGATCGCCTTCGCCGTGTCGTGCACGATGATCGGGCAGATCGCGGTCGGGCTCTTCAGCACCTCGAATCCGGCCTCGCCGATGCCCGCGCGCGCGGCCGCCACGTTGCGACGCAATTTCTCCACCCGCTGCGGCTCGCGCATCAGGATCTCGATCGCCTTCTGGGCGCTGCACGCGATGGTGCACGGCAGCGCGTTGCTGAACAGCGTGGGCCGGCCGCGCTGCACGAGCAGGTCCATGGCCTCGCGGCTGCCGGCGATGTAGCCACCCGCCCCGCCGCCGAGCGCCTTGCCCAACGTGCCGGTGAAGTAGTCGATCTTCGTGGCCGGCATGTTCCAGTGCTCGTGCGTACCACGGCCGGTCTTGCCCATCACGCCGGTGCCGTGGCTGTCATCCATCACGAGCAGCGCGCCGAAGCGATCGCAGATCTCGCGGATCTTCGGAAGGTTGCCCAGCGAGCCCTCCATGCTGAACACGCCGTCGGTCACCACCCAGATGGTGCCGGTCACGGCGGGGTTCGCGCGCGCCTCGGCGAGCTTCGCCTCCAGCGCCGCCATGTCGCCGTTGCGATACACCGTGCGCAGCAGCCCCTTCTTCATGCTCACCGCCAGACGGATGCCGTCGATGATGCTCGCGTGGTTGAGCTCGTCGCTCACGATGATGTCGCCAGGTTCGCACAGCGTCGGGAAGATCGCCTCGTTCGCGTTCCAGCAGCTCGTGAAGGTGTAGGCCGCCTCCACGCCGTAGAACTTCGCGATGGTCGCCTCAAGGCTGTGGTGACAGTCGAAGGTGCCGCAGATGAAGCGCACGCTGGCGGTGCCCGCGCCGTACTTCTTCAGGCCCTCGATGCCCGCCTGCACCACTTCCGGGTGGTTCGCCAGGCCAAGATAGTTGTTGCTGCAGAAGCACGCGACCTCGCCGTAGCCCTGCAGCTTCACCGTGGCGTCCATCGGGCCCTCGATGGTCTGCAGGTGCTTGAGTTGGCCGCTCTGCTTGAGCGACTCGAGAATCGTGTGCGTGCGGCTGGCGAAGGTCGGCTCGACAGCGGTGGTCATGCGGGCAATGTACCCATACGCCGTCGTGGGTCCCGCATTTCCGCGAGCCATGAAAGTGACACCGCCCGCCGGTGCGTGCCGACGGGCGGTGCCTGAAGGGTGGCATGCAACCGCTGGATCACGGTGGATGCCGGAGGTGGTACGGACTCATCGAAATCAGGGGCAATTACCTCCGACTCGATGTGAAATCGTGATGCGCGGCGGACCCGCCATACAGTTCGGACTCGCCGGCGGCCCGCCCGCGGGACCGGGCAAGCAGCCTTGCCACCCTGCGACCGGAACCGGCGGACAATCCGGGTTATCCGGGCACTCGCAGTTCGTGGTGGGGACCGTGCATTCGGCCGTGAATGTGTAGAAGTGTCGCACCGTCGGTCCACCAGGCGAGCATGGGACGTCTACGTACACCGTCCATTTCTTGGTGTAGATGCAGAACATTGAAACTTCGCCACCAACGACGGTTCGGCACTCGAGGAACCGCCACGGCCGATCCCAATCCCGCCGGGTCGGGAAGTAGCCTGGGGGCAATGCCGGAAACACGGGCGCCGGCGCGATCACGTCACCCCCAGGACTCAGCACGATGACGGTCGGTCCAGTGCTTGCCGCCGACGCCATCGTCGCCACGGCGCCGCCATCATCGGAGTAGACGTCGATCTCGAGCACCCCAAGGTCGACCATGAGGGCCGCAAGTTCCCAATCGATGACGATCGCAGACTTGTCGCCCAGCTCGCGTTCTGGCTGTGGCACGGCCGCAGCCATCCAACCGCACGCCAGACTCAGCATCGCAGCTAAAACCACAGCCGCGCGCCCGAATGGGCGCTTTGCATCCATCGCTTTCATGTTTCTGATCTCCGACTACGGGATTTCAGTGAGCGGGACGCCACACAGGCGTGGTCGGCCCGGAACCTCAGGAGAAGTCAAGCCGCATACGACGGCCAATTGCACCGGTACGATTCGATCGCGTCGCCTCCAAATCGAATCGCGAACTTTGTTGTGCAATTTCAGCGTGGTGCCGACGGGCCGACTTGAAGCCTGTGCGCCCTTCTTTCAGTCCTGTTTGAAACGCGCCCGTAGCCCGCTTGCCCGCTCGATGCGGTGCTCGATCGCGCTTCGCAGCGCCGTCTCCGAGGCGATCAACGTGACCCGGCCCCGCGAGCGCGTGACGCCGGTGTAGAGCAGCTCGCGCGTCAGCACGGGTGATGCCTGCACCGGAAGCACGATCACCACCTCGTCGAACTCGGAACCCTGAGACTTGTGGATCGTGAGCGCCCACGCCGTCTCACGGGCGGGCAGCGCACGGACCGGCACCACCTGCCCAAGATCCGGGAAGCGGACAATCAGCCCTTCGGGGCCACTCTCCACAATGCCCGTGTCACCGTTGTGCAGGCCGGTGACCGGATCGTTCACGGTCACGATCACGGGGCGTCCGATGAAGTCGCCGCCGCTGAGGGGATCCGGATCGACGGCGGCGAATCGCGCGCGCGTGATCGCTCGGTTCATCGCAAGCGAGCCGTCCGGGCCGCGCCGATGCCCACAGAGCACGCGCGCATTCTCGAAGAACCGCGCCTGCGTGCGCACCACCGCATCGATCGCCTCGGCCGATGAGCCGACGGAGATCCACTGGATGTCTCCACCGGCTTGAAGCGCACGCATCGTGCCATCCATGTCCGCGTCGCGAATCGCGGCAGCCAGTGCGCCCAACGCGCTGTCCTTGGCGAAGCGATGACTGTGCGTCAAAGCCACAGTACAGGCGTGAAGCGGATGTGATGGACTCGCGGGAAGCACGTCGCTCAGCATCGTGCCCGCCTCGACACTTGCAAGCTGCGCCGGGTCGCCCAGCAGCACGAGCGACGCCTCGGGGGCCAGACCCTCAAGCAGACGACGCATCAGCGAAATGTCGATCATTGAACTCTCGTCCACGATCACCAGACCGGCCGCCCGCAATCCCGCTCCTCCGCCCGCCAGCAACGCATGCTGGATCGTGGAGGCCTCGACGGACTGCAACAGTGCGCTTGTTCGTGCATGGAGTCCCGCCCTCGACGACATGCTGCGCAGGCTCTGGGTCATGCGCGCGGCGGCCTTGCCCGTGGGCGCAAGAACCCGGACCACGGCCCCTTCGTCGATCTGCAGCAGCGCGTCGAGCATGCAACCCGCGACCGTGGTCTTCCCGGTGCCAGGCCCCCCCGTCACGATGCCGAGCCGCGATCGAAACGGCAATCCGGCGGCCGCGATCTGGAGCGCATCCGCCTGTGGCAGCAACGCGCGCACGCGCTCGGCGATCCACGCATCCCCGCCCGCAGGCGCGGTCCACCGCGAAGCCTGCGCGGCCCTGTGCAGGAGCGCTTCCGCCACCACGATCTCGTCATGTCGGCACGCCGCGAGAAAGAGCTTGTCGCCCTCCAGCACCAGCAATCGCTCGCTCGCGCTTCGACCGCCTGGATCGGATCGCTCCACGCACGCCAGACTCGCCAACTCGGTTCGCCAGCTCGCCGGAACGCGAGCTCTCGCCTGCATGCGCTCGGTCCCCGGACGCGTGGACTCCACGTCACCCAGCACAGTGCCGGCAAGATCGAGGCACGTATGCCCCTGCAACCACTGGTGATGAAGCCACGTGAGCGGCTGCTCAAGCGCCGTGTCCTCGCTCGACAGGTTCCTTGCGAGCCTGCGTGCGAACCATGTCGAACTCGCCGCGGGCCGAAGGGTCGCGATGTCGACCTCGCTCATGCAGGCACCTCCTCGTGCACAAGGTGCGCATCGATCGCGTCAAGCACCGCCTCGGTCGGTGTCCAGTGCCAGACGCCGTGATCCGCAACGCCCGCCTTCATGCCTCGAAGAAACAGATAGGAGACACCGGCGACGTGGCTCTGCGAGATGCATCCGCGTGCGCGAGACCATCGACGGACCAGCGTGGCGTAGAGCACGGCCTGCAGCGGATAGCCGCTGCGGATCATGCCCTCGTCAAGCGGCGAGAGTCGGCCCGAGTCACGGGTCGCGGCATAGGCGGCAAGACCGCGTCCCAGATCGTTCGTCTTGTAGTCGTACAGGAACCAGCCTCGCTCGGTCAGCACCGCAAGGTCGATGTTGCCGACAAGTAGTCCGTGCATGCGCTGGCGATCCGCGCATCGAAGCGCCTGCGCGAAGATCGGGGCCCACGCGTGCGGCTCGGCATCGAAGGCGCCGGCAACATCCTGCAGCCCGCCGCGCCAGCCTGCCGCGAGCTTGAGTTCACGGAAGACGCCACGTGGACGTGAACTGATCTGTGTCACGCTTGGAACACCGGGCACCGTGACGCCAAGCACCGCGTGGATCTGCGCCCCTGCCTCGCGTGCACGAACCGCAGCGTCAGCACCATGCACGCCCCGCCGCAGTGCGCCTGCGAGCAGATCCACCCCTTCAGGCCGATCGAGTGCGGTGAAGACCTCGGGCTGTTCAAGCGACTCATGGACCAGATTTCCAAGCGCCACACCACGCACGCCCAGGTTCCGCAGCGCACGATCGCACGGTGTGGGGTCGCCCGCCTCGGCGGGCGCAGGCGCGCCGCGATCATCGCGGTCGGTGCCTTGGCCGGATTCATCACCCTCGGAGAGATGATCATGCAGGCTCGTGAAGCTGACTTGTCGCGCAGCCGTTGGAATCGCCGGCACCGGCAGCGCCTCGCGCCATGACGACGCGGTCTGATCGATCGGCCGTCCGTCGACTGGCGCGGACAGCTCCCGCACCTCGATGGCGCCGCTCGACTGCGTGGCCACGGCGTGAAGGTCCTTCATCACCTCTGCAAGGTCCTCGGCGAGCCGGTCCGACGAGACCTCCGCCGACTGCTCCGAGTCGTCCTCGCCGCGCGCATGCAGCAACGTGGCGAGCGCGGCATGCGCCGGCTCCTTGTCATGACGCCAGAGCGCGTGCGCTTGCCAGCGTGCGCGCGTGAGACCCACATAGAGCAGCCGCCGCGCTTCCGCCGCGGCCTCGCGCGCGACTTCAGGATCGTCGTCCTGCTTGCCGGCACGCATCGCGGATGGAAGCCACACGATGCCGTAGGTCAGGCCCTTGCTGCCGTGCACGGTCTGCAGCGTCACGGCATCGTGCTCGGCCAGCGCACGAACGCGCTGCACCTGATCGTCGCCCGACCGCGTGCCGGCGACTTGCTCGGCCATCCAGCCGGCGAGCGCGGGCGCGCCTCGGACGCCCGAACGCTCCGCTTCGTCGAGCAACTCGAGCAACTGCGCCAGATCCGAGAGATGCCGCTCGCCATCGGGCTCGGTCGCGAGACCGCCGAGACCCGGACCCGCCGTGCGCATCCACTCGCGGATGCCCGCGACCGCGCCATGCCGATCGAGCACCGCTCCAGCCGCGCGCATGCGTTGCACCACGCCGTCGGGATCGGTCGCGAGCGCGTGCTGCGTCAGGCCGATCAGCCTGGAACCGGCCGCCGCAAGGGCGAGCCCTCGATTGGAGGGCCGCGCGAACGCAAGCAACGCACCCGCGAGGTCACGCGCCATCTCCGATCCGAACACGTTGTCGCTGCCAAGCACCACGCAGGGAACCCGCGCAGCGCGCAACGCGTCCGCGAGCACCTGCAGCTCCGCGTTCGTGCGACTCAGCACCGCGATGTCCGAGGGACGCAGCGGTCGCCACGCATCGACCTCCTTCACACGCACCATCCAGCCCTGTCCAAGCAGCGCGCGAATCTGCGACGCGACCAGGTGCGCGCAGGCGCCCGCCGTCGCCTGACCCGGCTCCGCATGCAGCACCAGTCCGGCGGGATCCTCGCAACCGTCGCGACGAAGCCTTCGGGTCTTGAACGCGCTCTGCACCGGCTCCGCGAGCACTTCCGGATGGAAGAACGGCGCGGGCACCGCGAACAGCGCGTTCACGGCATCGACCAGGCGACCGTCGGAACGATGACTGACCGAGAGTCGGCGTCGCTCGTCGACGGTCCGCCGCAACTCCATGTAGCTCTTCAGATCGGCGCTGCGGAAGCCGTAGATGCTCTGCTTCGGATCACCCACAAGGTAGAGCGCCGCGCCCGGGTGACGGAACAGCAGGCGCACGATGTCGGCTTGCACCGGATCGGTGTCCTGGAATTCGTCCAAGATCGCCACGTCGAAGCGCGAGCGGATCGCGTGAAGCAGCGCACTGTCCGGCGAATGCAGCCCCTGATGCAGGCGCCGCAGCAGGTCATGGAAGTCGAACTGCCGACGCCGCTCGCGACGCTTCGCGAGCATCTCGATGGCGCGCGCGACCACGGCGTCGCCCGCCTGTTCCCGAGCGGCAGGCCAGGCTTCCAGAAGGGCCTGCAGCGGACCGGTGCATGGCGCCAGGCTCTTCCGATGCGCCTGCTGGATCGGCGCGCGATGGTCGCCACCCTTCTTCAGGGCGCCCTCAAGCGCCTGCGCCTCATCCAGCACGATGTGCTCGATCTTGCAGAGTGCGTCCGCGGCGGCCGCGGCGGCGTCGACATCATCTTGCGGGCCGCCCTGCCATGCCTGAAGCGCGTCGGCAGCGTCCGCAACCGGTTCGCCCGCCTTCTTGGTGCTGTGCTCCACGATCACGCGCAGCGCGTCCACGACTCCCGCTGCTTCATGCACGGTGGCTGCGGCCGCTCGCCAAGCCTTGATGGCCTGCAGGAAATCGGCTCGCAGCACCTGCTCACGGATGCGCGCCTTCTCAAGCGCCTGCGAGAGCCGCCGACCAAGCTTGTCCGGACCGTCCGCCAGCGCGCTCCAGATCGGATCCTGCAACGCCGTGGCGCTGTAGGCGTCGGCGAGTGCCAGACGCTCGCTGCCCGAGGGGTCGGGATCGAGCGACCAGCCAGCAAGACCCAGCACACCCGCCTCGGCCGCGTGTTCCTGCAGCATGCGCTGACAGAAGCCGTGGATCGTGCTGATGCATGCGGCATCGAAGTCGAGCAACGCGCGCTCCAGCAGGCCGCGATCCGTCGCCGTGGAGGCAGGATCGGCAAGACGCGCATGCAGCGTTCCGCGCACACGCTCCGCCAGCTCGTCCGCCGCAGCGCGGGTGAAGCTCATCAGCGCGATGCGTCGCATCGACACCCCCGCGAGCACGCGGGCCAGCACGATGCGCTCGATCGTCCAGGTCTTGCCGGTGCCCGCGCTCGCCTCGACGGCCGTGGCACCATCAAGCATGCTGTCCGCCCGCAGGTCGAATTCAGGCGCGAAGACTGGGGCGCTCATGAGGACCCCTTCTTCGAGCGCACCTTCCAGCCCGTCATGTCCATTCGCGCATGCAGCCACGACGCGACGCCATCGAAGGACGGCTCCACGCCCACGATCTGCGGGGCGCCAGACTCGCGACCAACCTGAAGCATGTCGAGGCCGCGCCAGGCGGCCCGGAACCACGCCTCGGCCGCGGGCGACGCATGACCGGGCCTCTCGGCAAGCAGCTTCTGACGCATCGAATCCATCTGCTCCTCGATGGATGCGCCGATCTTGCTTCGGAACGGATAGAGCAGCTCCGCATGAATCGGGAGAAGCCTGCGCTGGGCCTGCTGCGCAAGCTCGCGCACATCCATGAGGATTGTTCGAGCCAACTCCACGGGCACTGGCTCGTGCGGAATCACCACGGCCGCATGGCGGCGATTCTTCGGCAGGTCGATGCGGATCATGCGCGCATCCGGATGCGCCGCCGCGAACGCAAGATGCTCGGGCCAGAGCTGCAACCATTCCTTCTCGCGCCCCGCGCGCGTGACCAGGACCTGCGTGCGACAGGATGGAACCCAGAGCGTGCGGGCCCTCAGCGAGGGGTCGATGTCGGGCACCTCGAACGCAAGCGCCTCCACGTGCAGCTCGCACGTGGAGATGCCGAGCTGCTCGGCCAATCGAAGAGGAATCGCCTCCTGCGTCGACCAGACCTCCTGCCACTCGCGCCCACCCACGGCCCCATGCGGCAGGCTTCCATCATGTTGGAGCTGTCGCAGGATCTCCTGCGGATCCTCGCCCAGCAGCACACCCCGGCGCGCGCGCTGCTCCAGATGCCATCCCTGCAAGGCGTCGATCTCGATCGGCTCGCAGCGCTCGCCGAGTTCTCGCGAGAGGTCGGCCACTCGGATCCCCTGCGCCTTCAGCCATGCCCGCGCGGGATTTCGAAGCACGCCGGCGATTTCATCCACCGATCGAATGGTGGCGGACGGCTCGGCACCGTCGCCATGCGGATACGACGCGAAGACGCGCTCCGCCCCCTGACGCCGTGCGTGGTCGATCGCCTGTGCGCGCGCCCTCGACTGCGCGCTGAAGCCGCCGAAGGCCGACGCGCTCCACGATTCAGGTTGGTCGCCCAGCGTCGGCTGATGCAGAAGCAGTTCCGCGCGCGCCTTGCCCGGGGCCATGCCCGCGTGCGCCGCCATCGCACCCAGCATTTCCTCGATCACAGGACTCAGTGGCGCGGGCTGACCGGACCCAGCCACGGTGTCCTGCACCACGATCACCAGTCGCTCGGTCGCCGCATGCAGCGATTCGAGGAGCAGCAGTTGATCTTCGAGGCGATCGTCACGATCACCGGCGCGCGGACAGAGCTTCGAGAGGTCCAGAGGATCGCGTCGCGAGGCACGCGGGAAGACACCGTGATCGAGACCCGCCAGCACAAGAAGACGCGCCGGAACGCTGCGCATGGGCGTGAGCCGCGCGAGCGTCACGCCACCCGCGGCGAAGGAGCGGCCCTCCACCAGCCCTCGCAAGGCCGACTCGAACTCCGCGCGCGCGACCGGCCACGGCACGGCACCGAGACCCGCCGCAGTCGCCGCGTCCGCGACCTGTGTCATCGCGCGGTCCGCCTGATCGCGCTGCCGCCCGAACGTTTCATGATCCGCCGCGGGCAGGATGGACTCGCACGCCTGCGCGAGCGCCGCGTGCCACGCCACGATCGGGTGATCCCCGCGCTGCACCATGCGCGCAAGGTCGGCCACGGCATCGAGCAGACGAAGCGCGCGATGCATGGTGTCCGATTCGAGGGCCGCCATCATGCCGCTTGGCAGCACCTTCCCATGCAGCGCCTGCGCGGCGGGCGAAGCACCCGCGGCTGCACCGAGCACGAGCCGGTCGATCGACCACTCCAGCGTGTGCAGCGCGTCGTCCGCATGATCGCCGCCCAGCCAACGCGCACGGGCGGAGGCATCGAGGAAGCGACGCGCACCGGCCTCCTCCATCGCGTCGAGCAGCGACTCCATTCGGGCCTGCTCGACCTCGGCGCGCGCGCAGCACGGCGCGGACTGCAGCAGCGCGCGCACGCGGTCCATCGGCTGGTCCTCGCTTGCGAGATCAAGCAGCCGAAGGATCGCGGTGGCGACCTGCGCGCGATCTGCGCCCGCCACGTCGGACACGCGCAGCGACATGCCTCCGGAGCCCGAGTGCGCGGCCTCTCGCTCACGGACGACCCCCTGCAGCGTTCCCGCGAGCGAATCGAGACCGGGTGCAAGCACCAGCACCTCCTCCTGCCGAAGGCCCGGCACGTCGGTGAAGCCATGCAGGATCTCGTCGTGAACGATCTCGGCCATGCGCGTGATCGAGGCCACGCCATGCACACGCACGCTGCCATCCTTCACACATGCGTGCTGGGAGGGTGCTTCGTCGAGACACAGCGCCGCCTGCATCGCGTGCAGCATGGACTCGCCGGCCGGCTCGAGCGGCAGATCGATCAGCTCAGCCTCCATGCCTTCAACGACCGTGGCGGCAGCCGCCGCGGCTCCACCAAGCGAAGTCAACAGCGGGTGATGCGGAGCGTCGGCGCCTTGCACGGACGCCGTGTCCACCCCTTGCGCGAGCGCGCGCGCCACCTGCGCCTTTCGCGCATGATCACGCGACTGGAACGCGATCGTCGGCACCAGCATGTGCACATGCACCGGCAGATGGCGGGCCAGCGCACGAAGCGCATGCAACGCGAGTGGCGGCAGCGAGGAGACGCCGAACACGCTCACCAATCCAAGATCGGCCAGCCGTCCCGGCAGCTCCCCCGCATCGAGTCGATGGATCAGATTGCGAAGCGCGCACCACGCGACATGCGGTGTCCATGCGTTTGGAACCACTCTGCTCCAGAGCGCGCGCTGCCACGCCTCGGTGGCGGCGGCCTGCTCGTTCCAATCCTTCGAAGCTTCGCGCCATGGGCGATTCGCGCGCCAGGCCTCGATGAGGTCGGGACGGTCCATCTCGTAACGATCGAACGCCTCGGCAAGCGCATGTCCGTACGTGATGGCCGCGTCTGGCTGCAGCGCGCCGGACTCGCTGCGGCACATGCGCAGGAATGGCTCGATCGCGTCGGCGAACGGCGTGGGTCGCGCCGCGGCGGTCTCCATCACGCAGGCTGCGATCCGATACCCGAGTTCCTGCAGCGGCTGACGACCGCGAGGCACGAGGTCGCACAGGCCGGCGCGCGCGGGCAAGCCCAGCAGGAACTCGCGCAGGAACGGCGTGTCCATGCCACCCCAAGCGCCCAGCCTCCGGACCATGTCGGCACGCACCCATTGCGCCATGCCCGGGCCCTGCACCACGACCAGACACTCTTTCCAGAGCTCGGGCGCGGTACCCGGCGCGAACTGCGCAGCCAGATCCGCCGCGAGATCGCTTGCGCGCGTGGCGCGCACGATGCGCAGGTGACCGTGCGCGACGGATTCGCGGGATTCGCCGGTTTCTCCACGGGGCGCGGACACGCGGCCAGTGTAGAGATGCGGCGTGGACGCAATTTGGACGCGATGCCGCGACGGCCGGCCAAGTTCAGCAGGCCCGCGTGGATGTGCCTGAACCGCGATCGGGTTCTCCGAGACGGAGTGTCTCGATCGTCACTGCGGACACGGACCGAAATTCAGCAGCACCAGACCGATGTCGCTGCCGGTCACTTCACCGTCGCCGTCAACGTCACCGGCACAACTGATGCTGATGTCTTCCACGCGGACGCCGTCGACCAAGGGTCCATTGGAGGAACCCCCTGCCAGACTCTTCAATGACAGATTGGTGATGGCGGAATTCGCGATGAACTCAAGTGTGCAACTTCGCCATGCCTGCACGGCACTTCCCACGCAAGCGTGGTCGAAGTTCTGCGTGGCGCTGCCGAGTGAAGCGGTCACGCGCTTCGTGGCGGGGCCACCGGCGCAATCGCCCGAGAGCCAGAATGTGAGTCGGTAGCTCTTGCCGGGGGTTGTGGCGATGGCCTGACGGATCTCGCCGGCATCGAGCAGGTCGACGAAGAAGTCGCCGAACTTGGGGGCGCCCTGCGTGTTGCAACTTGAGCTCGCGCGCACGCGCTGCACGAGCTTCGCATGCGCCTTCAGCTCCTTCACCGAAACGCCCGTCTCGCGCGCGATCGCGTCATGTGCGGCGCCCTCCACGAAGTGGCGGCGGAACGTCGCCCAGGCCTGCGCGCGGCCAGACTGCTCCAGCGCCTGCACCGTGTCACGCACGGCCGCCTGCACCACGGCATCGGCCCAGGCGCGATCCATCGCGCGCTCGGCCTCGGGGGCGTGATCCATCGCGCCTGCCACACGCTCAAGCGGTCCCGGATCGCAAGGCTCAGCCCGCCGCAACATACGACGCTCAGCGCGGGCACGTTCGTGCAGGTGCAGCAGCAGCCCGTTCATCAGCCAGCGTCGAAGCGGCAGCCCACTCTCGCGCCACTGCAGCAGATAGTCGGGCTTGTCCAGCCGACTGGCGAAGAATCCGTTCACCAGGTCCGCGCTCTCGCCGAAGCCGCGCCAGCCGCCGCCCTGCACATAGGCGCGCAGCGGCTCGAAACAGCGTGACATCACGTGCGCGTTCAACTCGGCTCGCGCCGCCTGCGCGATGGACGGGGCAATGTCTGCGTCCACGCCCAGCGTGACGCGCTTGGCGATCCACGTGGCGTGGGTGCTTGGAAAGTGATCGATGGTCCCCGCGGATCCCGGCAGTCGCTCAGGCTACGCCAAATGGTCGGAAACGACCTCTGACCCTCGTTACCGGTACCGCGCAGTGATGCGCGGCATCAGGTACTCGTCGAACGCGCGATCGAGGTCATGCTTCGGGCTCCAGCCCCAGTCGCCGCGCGCCGCCGAGTCGTTCACATCCTCGGGCCAACTGTCCACGATCGACTGGCGACCAAGGTCCGGCTCGAAGCTGATCTGCGCCTTCGGGAAGCGTGCCAGCACCAGTCGCTCGAAGTCTCCCGCGCTCGGCGAGAATCCCGCCACGTTGTACACGCAGCGCGTCAGCCGCTCCTTCGGCGCCGCGGCAAGCTTCAGGATCGCCTCCACCGCGTCGGGCATGGTCATGAACGGAATGCGCGTGTCGCGCCGCACGAAGCACGCGTACGCGTTGCCCTGCGCCGCCGCGTGGATCATCTCCGGCCCGTAGTCGCTCGTGCCGCCGCTCGGCAGCGTGTCCGCGCTGATGATTCCAGGGAAGCGGATGCTGCGGAAGTCGATCGGGCTGGCCATGCGATCCTTCGCGAGCTTGCGGTAGTGGCTCTCGTAGTAGCGTCCGAGGTGCTCGCCCGCGAGCTTGTTCACCCCGTACATGGTGTGCGGCTCGAGGAACTGGTCCTCGCGCACCGCACCCGCCTTGCGCTTCGTGTCGAGATCTGGAATGCCGTACGCCGCGATCGAGCTGGGGAAGATGAACTTCACGCGCCGACCATGACTGCGCGCCTGCTCCGCCGAGAGCTTGAGCAGGTTCAGCGTGCCTACCACGTTCACCTGGTGCGCGGTCTCGGGCGCGAACTCGCCGCGTGTGCTCAGCAGCGCGGCCAAGTGGAACACCTCGTCCACCTCGTACATGGCCAGCAACCGCTCGAGCAGCTGCGCGTCGCACACGTCGCCCACGAAGGCGTTCTCGCACTTTGCGCGCACCTCGTGGTCGAGTTCGCGGATGTCCATCGCCACCACGCTGGTGCCCGGTCGCGCCGCCAACGCACCGATGAGCGAGTGGCCCATCTCGCCGCCGGCGCCCGTGACGAGCACGGCGCGGCTGCGACGAAGGCCCGAGAGCGGGCGGTCCGGGACCGCGGGATACATGCCGGACTTGGAGGGACTCATGGTCGGAACGGATACCTCATCAGGAGCTTCTTGATCTTCAGGGTGCCCTCGAGCTCGTCGCCCGCGCCCTTGAACTGCATCATGGCCGGTCCCCGGAAGCCGCCCGCGCGGATGCGCTGCACCAGATAGCGGGTCGGCACGTTCACCGGCTCGCCATCCGGCTTGAACTCGCCGCAATCGACGAGCACGCACGACGCGAACGGCATCAGCAGCTCGGTGCCACGCACACGGTGGTACTCCTCGGTCGCGCTCACGCGCCAACTGTCGAAGGTCGGCTCCAGCCGGATCGCCGGATCCTGGATGGTCTGCATGAGCGAGGCGAGGAACTGTCCGTGACTGGTGCAGCCGCCCAGGCACTTCACGACCCCCTGCAGCCCCGCCGCCTTCAGCACCGGCAGCACCAGCTTCAGACCTTCGATCGCGTTCGCGCGCTGCACCTCCATGTCGCCCTCGCCGCGCAGATCAAGCGACACGCCGGTGCCCGAGAGCCTGCGCGTGACGTCGAGCCACGGCTTCAGCCGCTCCACCGCCGACGCACGCGCCACGCCGTCGGCCGACGCCAGTCCGGCGCCGAACGCCGGATCCACCAGCACGCTTCGCACCCCCGCATCGTCCATCGCGGCCCGCAGCGCGGCGATCGACTGCGCACCCGTGTCGCCCATCAGCGGCGCACTCCACGACACCAGCGACACCCCCACCTGCGTCTTCACGAACTTGGGGAAGTCCACGACCTTCCATCCCTCGCCGAACTTGCGCTGGAAGGACTGCTGCGTCACGCCGATCGGATTCGGGGCCGCCGCGGCCTGCTTGCGGGCGCCGAGTTCCTCGGGCGATTCGCCACCCGCCGGCTTGGCGTCCTGCATCGCGGCCGCGCGGGCGGCCACCGCGCCAACGCCAAGCGCCGCAAGAAAGGCTCGACGGGAGATCGACACGGGCGTCAGGAGCCGCGGCGATCGCCGTGCTGGTGCGGATGCGAGAAGCGCTCCGCCATGTCATCCACGCTTGTCCACTGGTGCGCCTTCAGATGCGCGACCGTGCTGACCACCGCGATCGCCAGCGGCACGGCCATGAACGCCAGGATCACGCGGCCTTGTGCCTCGACCGGCAGGTAGTCGCCCACGATCAGGCCCGCGAAGGCGGCGCACGCGCCATACAGCACCGCATTCAGCAGGAACAACCGGATCGCGTGCTTGAATCCCATCTTCCGCGGGGCGGGCGCGCCGCCGTGCTGGTGTCCGTGGCTCATCGCGAAAGTCTACCGAGGCGCGGCAACCCAGCCTGCGAGGAGTTCCGTGCTGAAGTAGCGCTCCATGCGGTCGCACAGCACGGTCACGATGATCGCGCCGGCCGGCAGCCGTCGCGAGGCCTCGATCGCGGCGGCCATGTTCAGGCCGCTGCTAGGCCCCACCGGGTGGCCCATGCGGATCAGCTCGCGCGTGAGCCGCATCGCCTCCTCGTCAGACACCTCGATCACGTCGAGGCGCTCGAAGGCCTCGGGCTTGTAAAGGTGGCTCATGCCATCCAGAACGCCGGGAATCCGCCCCGAGAAGCTGCACTGTTCGGCCGCGGCGAAGCAGTCGCAGCAGACACCGGAGGATCCCGCGATCGGCCGCGCCGCGAACGCGTGCGGCGCAAGCCCCGCGTCGGCGAAGCCCAGTCGCATGCCCACCAGCGTGCCGCCGGTGCCCACGCCCGAGACGTACGCGTCCACGCGGGCCTGCGGAATCTGCCGCAGGATCTCCGCGGCCGTGCCCGTACGGTGCGCCTCGGCGTTGTCCGGGTTCTCGAACTGACGCGGCTCGAAGCTGCCGTGTCGACGCGCCCACGCGCGCGCGGCCTCGAGCGCGCCCACGATGCCGTCGGCTCGTGGCGTGAGTTCCACCTCGCCGCCGTAGGCGCGGATCATCACGGATCGCTCGCGGCTGACGCCCTCGGGCATGAACGCGCGGAATCGAAGGCCCAGGCGCGCGCACACCATCGACATCGCGATGCTGGTGGAGCCGCTGCTCGCCTCGACCACTTCCGCGCCAGGCTGCAGCCGACCCTCGCGCACGGCCTTGGACAGGATGTGGCAGGCGATCCGGTCCTTCGTGCTGCCTGAAGGGTGCAGATACTCGGCCTTGCACCAGATCGTGGCGCCGCTTCCGGGAATCTCGACCGGCAGCAACGGCGTCACATCGAGCGCCATCAGGCACTCGACGGACCGCGCGGGCTGGGGCTTGAGAACCGGACCTGCCATCTGAAAAGTGTACGAACCGGACTGAACCCGCTTGCACCCACCGCGAACCCGGCGCACACTTCCACCCGATGCGCCGACTCGTGCTCAGCCTGCTGACCTGCCTTGCGCTGCTGCGGCCCGACGCGGCGGTGGCGGCGGCATGTCACGAGGCGGACTCCGATTCCGGCACCTGCTGCGCCGCTGCGTGCGGTTGTTGCGAGAAGGCCGGCGATGTCGCGGCATGCTGCTGCGAGGACGACGACGCGCCTGCCAACCCGATCCAGCAGCGCGCACCCGCACCCGCAAGCGCCTCGACGGAACTGGAGCGCGCGCTCTGCCTTCCGGGACCGGTGCTCTGGTGGACGCCGGCGATGGGCGCGCAGGAAGTTCGACCCTCGCACGCGCCGCGATGCGAGGTTTCCCTCGCTTCCGGCCGCTCCCTGCTTCGTCAGGGCTGTCGATTGCGTCACTAGCTCCTTTCCGTTGGTGAAACCCGTTTTTCGCGCCCCACCATGCGGGCGCCTGCGTCATGACGCGCGTGCGTCATGCCCCCACGGCACGAACATGAAAGGAACTCCCATGCCACTTCAGACGATGGGTCGCATCGCTGCCGCATTGGCCGCGCTCGCCGCCCTGCCTGCCTGCGAATACACCTACTCCGACGATCGCGGACTCATGGAACGCTCGACCACGGACCGGGCGATGCTGACGGACCAGACCACCGTCACCACCTCACCCGTGATCCTGAACGTGAAGGGCATGAGCTGCCCCAAGTGCGTGACCAACGTCGACATCCAGCTGGCCCGCATTCCAGGCGTGCAGAAGTCGAGCATTGACATGTCCACGGGCAAGGTGGTCGTGAACTTCGACCCGACCAAGCATGTCACGCGCGGCGCGCTGGCGAAGGCGGTCGACGATTCGGGCCTGACCCTCGCGAGCATCGAGGGGAAGTGATCCATGCGAATCCTTCCTGCATGTGTCGCGCTGGGCGCGGCCTCGATCGCGTGCGCCCAGGAGGCGAGCTTCACCCCCGCGGCCACCATGCCGGGACCCGGCACGTGGGTCTCGCACGTGATGGTGCAGGGCAGCACGTTCTTCTCGACCGGCCCTGAGGGCGTCGACGGCTACCTGATCCAGGAGAACACGATGGCGATGCTCGGCGTGGCGCCGGGTGTGGCGATCGAGGGGAACCTGCCCGTATTCAACGGCAGCCTGGGCTCGAACGATCCATCCAAGCGCATCCTTGGCACGGGGCTGGGCAATCTGGAGGTCGACGTGAAGCTGCGGCTGCTGAAGATCGACTACGACGCGATCGACACGCTGCGCGTGGCGGCGACCCTCGGCACGCAGGTCCCAACCGGCACCAGCGGCTACGGTGCCGACTCCGTGAATCCCTTCCTTGGCAGCGCGATGACCTGGATCGCGGGTCGCCATGGCGTGGGCCTGAGCGCGCGATGGATGTTCAACACGGGCGAGACGTTCGATCCCGTCTTTGCCACGCAGACCAACGCCGACATGTTGCACTGCGGCATGAGCTGGCTGTATCGGCTCGCCCCCCAGGAATACGGACAGGAGCACCGCGAGGCGTGGTACTTCCAGACCGAGATGCAGGGCATCTACGAGACCGATGGCAGCGCGCAGTGGTCGATCGGGCCGGGCATCCTGATGGAGGGCACCCGCTTCGCCTTCGAGTTCGCCATCCAGTTGCCGGTGTGGGAGAACTCCTTCAACCGTGGCAACTCGAACTTCATGGCGATGGCGGGCCTGCGCTTCCTGTTCTGACAGTCGCTCCTGCGCGGGGCCGGGAGCCGCTACACTCCCCCCCTTGCGCGTGGGTCATCGGCCGCACCGCGCCACCTTAGCTCAGTGGTAGAGCGGAGCTTTCGTAAAGCTCAGGTCACGGGTTCAAATCCCGTAGGTGGCTCTCTGCCCGCGCAGCACCCGGACTCAGTTGGCGATCAGCTTGATCGACTGCTGCGGCCCAAGATTCAGCGAGCCGTAACACTCGGCGATCGCCGCCTGCAGGTCGGCCATCGCCTCGGCGGGCGCTTCCTGCGCGCCCTTTCCGGCGGCCAGATCGGTGAGCGCCTTGCGGAGCTTCTCGACCTGCGACGGATCGGCCTTGTCGCCGAAACGACGCGCGTTCGCGGCGGCCGCGCGAAGCAGCATCGGGATCGACTGGAAGTCCTCGGGGCTGCCACCCTGCGCCGTGAAGGCGGCGGCAAGCAGCGCACGCTGCGACTCCTGCGAGGGCACCCACGACAGCACCTCGGCGACCTTCGCGCGCATCGCGCCGCTCTGGCTTCGCAACGCCTCGATCATCGCCAGCTGGCCATCGGTCATGCGGAACACGCCGCCACCGGCTCGGCCGAGTCCGATCAGCGCGTCGGCGCACTGCATCGCCAACGCATCGGTCTCGCCCTCCGCCAGCGCGCCACCGCCGCTGCGGTGCATGAGCGCGTCGACGGCGGCGCCGAAGGTGTCGGGGTTGCCGCCCAGGAACCACACCGCCGCGGAGCGATCGTCACGCACGGTTCGATCCAGCGCCGTCGCGTCGTCCTCCAGCACGGCGGCGAGCATCAGCGCACCGCCCGTGGTGGCGGCTCCACGCACGCGACGCGCAGCGCCATTCACGTCGGCCGGGCTGCCAGCCATCACCACGAGTTCCACGGCGCCACGGCCCGCAAGCGCCTGCGCCAGCGTGTCCGCGTTGGACTCGCTGGCCACGATCTCGAACCCGCGGCCCTTCAGCCACTGCTCGAAGTTCGATCGATCCTCGGACTGCGCCGCGACCACCGCCGCGGCCGGACGTCCCGAGGCACGCATGGCGCCCGCCAGCAGCGGCACCACCGCGTCGCTGCGCGCGAAGGTCGAGGTGGGATTGGCGCGCGCGATCGCGACGGCCGCCTCCAGACGCACGCGCTGGCTTGCGCTGTCAAGGCACGCCACCAGCGGCGCGGACGGACCGCCCTGCACGAGGGACGATGCGCCGCCGGTCGCCGCAAGCGTTCGGATCGCGCTGCGCTGCAGGCCGGGATCCTGAATCGCGATCGCCAGACCCAGCACCTGCTGCGCCACGCTGGGGCCAGCGAGCATCACCAGGTTCGACGGCGAGATGGTCTCGCCCGGAACCTCGACCTGCATCGCTTCCAGTCGAAGACCGGCGGCCAGATAGGTCGCCAGCGCGCCACCATCGTTGGTGTCGCTCTTCATGGCTTCACGTGCGAAGCCGCGCGCCAGCACATCCAGATATGCCGGCGTCTGCACCGTGGTGGGCATCAGGCCGTGATCGGCGCTGTAGCGCCACAGCGGCTGGGTGGGATCCTGCGGATAGGGAACGAGTCCCTCGCCGCCGGTCAGGCAGCTCTTCGCCAGGCTGGCCCACAGCGGACCCGGCTCGTTCGAGGTCACGCCCATGCGTCGCAGCGCCACGCCGGCGGCTTCCTTCGCCGCGGCGTCGGCCTTCGTGTCCGTGGCAAGCGTCACCAGCGCGGGCGCGGCGGCCTTCCAGCCGATGTCACCCAGCACCTGACAGACCTTGGTCTGCTGCGCGGGCGGCAGCGACGGCAGCGCGATGCACAGCGGAAGCACGGCGTTGCGGCCGATCGCCACCATGGCGCGCGAGGCCATGAGCTCCAGCTGCGAGTCGTTGCTCTCGGTGAGCGCCTTCAGAAGCGCGGGCATGGCGTACGCGCCAGCCTGCTCCAGCAGGCGCATGGCGTGAGCCTGCTGACGCATGGTCCCCTTCAGCTGCGGCACCAGCGCATCGATGCGCGCGCCCTCACGAGCCATCGCGTTCCGGCCCAGATCCACCTTGCGCAGAAGCTCGGCAGCCATCGGTCCCACGTCGGCCACGGCGCGCGTGGCGATGACGGCACGCTCCAGCCGATCGGACAGGCCCCGCTGTTCCACGATCACGGCGAGCTCCTCGCCCTTCACGCCCTCGACCAGCAGCACCTCCAGCGATGACTTCGCGAGATCCGCGCGCGCGATCAACGCGGCGTGGATGAAGGCTTCCAGCGCTTCCTGATTCGCGGCCGACGGCGCGCCCTGCGTGGACGCCGCCTCGGGCGCCGCGTCCGCAGCGCCACCCGCGCCGGCCTCGAGCTGATCGATGCGCGCCTGGACGCGGCCCTTCAGGAAAGCCACCATCGGCTTCGCCTCCTCGGGCACGGCGTCTTCCTGCTGCGCAATCCCAGCCAGCACCGCACGAAGCTTCTCAGGGTCGTTCTGCTGGTCCAGCTCCAGCATCGCCAGCGCCTGCTCGGCGCCCGCACGCATCTCCTCGGGAAGCGCCTGCAGGTCGGCATCGTCGGCGGGTGCCGCCTCGGCGGGCGCTTCGGTCTGTGCGGCGGCGGGTTCCTCGTCCAGGAAGGCCGCGGCGGGCGACGCGAGGGCGAGCATTGGAACGAGAACGAGCGCAGAGGCGAATGACATCCGAGGGGTCTCCAGATTGCGCGGCGAAGGCCGCGTTGGGGGCTTGGGAATCTACCGGAATCCGTGCTCCGGCGCGGCGAGCAGCCCCGCTATGCTGCCCGCGTCGAGGTGTCTTGGGGGAGGATCCCAAGCACCATCCGGATGACCGGCCCTGCCGGTTCCGGATGAGGGAAGGCGGTTGAAATCCGCCGCGGACGCGCCGCCGTGACGGGCGCGGGGCACATGCCCCGCAACGCGCCTCCCCGAAGCCACTGCTGCGGCCACGCCGCATCGGGAAGGCGGGAGGCGCGGAACCCGAAGCCGGAAGACCTGCCTCGACCTTCGGCCCTCGCCCCCGCGCAACGGGGTTCGGGCGAACCTCCGACTTCACGGAGGCTGGCGTGCGTCACTGGATCATCGTGATCACTTGCTGCGCAATCGCGCCATCGGCTTGGTGCACTTCATGGTTCGCCACGCGCGTGATCAGCTACGCGCCGGGCTCGGGCGCAGCGCCGGGGCATCGCGTCGCCGCGTCGGCGCTCGGTGCGCCCGCGCGCATGACGGGCAGCACGGCGGAACCCGAGACCGTCACGCCCTTCCAGCCCGCATGGATGCCCGATCAGGTCGTGTCGATCGGCGCGGGCGGTTCGCTGGTCCTCGAACTTGGTGCGACCGCCACCGACGATCCCGGCCACCGGTTCGGCATCGACCTGATCGTGTACGGCAACGCGTTCTTCAGCGACATGGCGTGGCCCACGGGCGTGCCCGGCTTTCTGGCTTCCGAGGGCGGGTTGGTGGATCTGAGCGAGGACGGCGTGAACTGGATGAACGTGCCCGGCGCGACGATCGAGGGTGGACTGCCCACGATGGGGTGGAGCGATGCCGGCGCGTACGACACGGCACCTGGCTCGGTGGAGAGTGATTTTCTTCGAGCGGTGAACCCTGCCGTGAACGAGTCCGCGGTGGCTGGAATGGCGTACACCGAACTGCTCACGCAGTACGACGGCGGCGCAGGCGGCGTGGGCATCGATCTCGCGGCAGCAGGCCTGGCGAGTGCGCGTTTCATCAGGCTGCGGCATGCGGCGGGATCCTTCGGGAGTCCCGAAGTCGACGCCGTGGCCGTGATTCCGCCCACGCCATCCCCGTACGACCTCGATGGCAGCGGCACGGTCGACTTCGGCGACATCGCGTTCCTGCTGCTGTCGATGGGCGACGCCGGCGGCCCGATGGATGTGGATGGAAGCGGCGTGGTGGACTTCGGAGACGTGGCGATCGTGCTGCTGGAGATGGGCGGATGAACGCACGACGCGGCTTCACGCTGATCGAGATCCTCGTGACCACCGGCATCATCGGCATGCTGGTGGCGCTGAGCGTGGGCGGACTGCGCGCCGCGGGCGAGCGTTCGCGCGCCATGAGTTGCCGCAGCAACCTTCGGCAGATCTTCATCGCGTCGCTGGCCTACGCGAATTGCAATCAGGGCCACCTGCCCGCAGCCGTGCTGTACTACCGAAGCGGCGGCGCGATGCGCACCGTCGCCTGGGACTTCGAGCAGCACGCGGGCAAGGTGAAGCCCGGCGCGATCTGGAAGTTCGGCGACCGGCCCGACCGCACCGATGCCGTGCACCAGTGTCCGGACTGCCGCGTGCCGAGCACCTTCGGCGCGGATCCCGCGACGGGCTATCAATACAACACCACCTACCTCGGGGCCGAAGGGCTGCTGCCCATGACTACAAGCTCCGGCGCGGTGCTGGAGGGCTGGAGGCGCGTGCGACCGGGCGTCGGTCCAGGCCAGTGGCGCCACACCGACACCACCGCCGTCTTCGCCGATGGCGGCTGGCGCGGCGGCGCGAACAAGTTCATGCGCGCGCCAAGCGCGAAAGTCGAGAATGATCTTGGCATGGTGTACGCGGGCGGCAGCGCGTTCCGCCATCGCGGACAGTGCAACGTGGCTTGGCTCGACGGCCACGTGTCGCTGATGGACGAGCCGCAACAGGGCCCGCACGCCTCGCCCGCCCTGCTCAAGTCGCCGCTCGACTGGCCGCGCAACGGCTTCCTGTCCAACGACGATTCTGCATACGACCCGAGGTGACATGCGGATCGATCGCTGCGTGTGCATGGAAGAGACCTTCGCCGATGCCGTCGACCTGGCGCGCCGCGAGGGACTCTCGCTCACGCAGATCGAGTCGCGCATGGGCTGCGGCACTGGCTGCGGCCTGTGCAGGCCCTACCTGCGACGCGCGCTGCGCACCGGCCAGACCGTGTTCACGGAACTGATCCACGACGCCGACGAGCCGCCGCAGGCCTAGCCGCGACCGAAGCGCCGTTCGATCTCGCGCCAGGGAATGCGCATCGCGGTGGGCCGGCCGTGCGGGCAGTTGGTCGCGCGCTCGATCGCGTCGAGCTGCTGCAGCAGTTCCGCGATCTCGCGCTCGCTCAGCGCGTCGCCGGCCTTCACGGCCGCCTTGCAGGCCATCATGTCCAGCACCTTGGCCAGCACTGCTTCCCCGTCGCCGGCGGCGTCGAAGTCGTCGCGACCCAGCCACTCGCGCAGCAACTCCACGGGATCCACGCGGCGCTCGATCAGGAACACCGGCTCAGCGTGCACCACCAGGCTTCGCGGGCCTCCGGCGCGCACGTCGAAACCCAATCGTTCCAGCAGCGGCCGCGCCTCCTCAAGACGCTCCACCTCCAGCGCGGTGGCGGGCTCGATGCGCGGCGACAGCAGCGCCTGACTCTCCAGCGCGCCCGCCAGCGTGCGCGCGCGCAGCCGTTCGAACATCACGCGCTCGTGCAGGGCGTGCTGGTCCACGATCACCAGCCCCTGCTCGTCGCTGGTCACAAGCCACATGCGGCCCGCTTGCAGGAAGCGACGCGACGCGATCGGCATGGGAAGTTCGGCGGGCTGTACGTGGGCAAGAGCGGTCGCCGCGGTGGCCGCGGGGCCGTCAAGCGCCTGTGCAAGCGTGCCGTAGTCGAAACCGGGCGCGCTACCGGTGGCACGCGACGTGGCGGTTCCGAAGTGCATGAAGCCGCCGCTCGAGGGCGCCGCGGTCTCCGTGATCGGCATCTCCGGCATCAGGTTCGCGGTGCGCAACGCCGCCTTCACCGCACGATGCACGAACGAGTGCACCGCCGCCGGCTGCCGGAAGCGCACCTCGCTCTTGGCCGGGTGCACGTTCACGTCGACCTCGCGCGGATCGATCTGGATCGCCAGGAAGCCGACCGGCGTGCGGCCCGGCTCGATCAGTCCGCGATAGGCCTCGCGAATCGCGTGCAGCACGCCGCGATCGATGATCGCGCGCCCGTTCAACGTGAGTCGAAGTCCCTTGGCCGCGACCTTCGCCTGCGCGGGCCGGGCCATCCGGCCCCACACCGAGATCGGAGATCCCGGCGCGAGCGCGGCCTCAGCCTCCACGGTCAGCGCGTCGGCGGCGGCTTCCGCGCCCAGCACCGCCGCGACACGGCGCGCGGGATCGTTCTCGGCGGGCAGATCCAGCGTCTTGCGGGACTCCTGCCAGAGCGTGAACGCCACGCCAGGTCGACCCAGCGCGATCCACTCCAGCGCCTCCACCACGCGCCCGGCCTCGGTCGGCTCGCTGCGCAGGAACTTTCGTCGCGCCGGCATCTCGCCGAACAGGTTCGTGACCTCGATACGGGTGCCCGGATTGCCGGCCGCAGGCCGCACGGATTCCTGGCGACCGTGATCCACCTGGATGCTGGAGGCGCTCGAGCCACGTCGCGGACAGCTGGTCACGGTGAGGCGTGACACCGAGCCGATGCTGGCGAGGGCCTCACCGCGGAAGCCGTAGGTTCCCACCTGCAGCAGGTCCTCCATCGAGGCGATCTTGCTGGTGGCGTGCGGAGCCACCGCCAGAGCCAGTTCCTCCGCTGGAATGCCGCCCCCGTCGTCGAGCACCTCGATGCGGTCGCGTCCACCCCCCTCCAGACGAACCTCGATGCGCGTGGCGCCCGCGTCGAGCGCATTTTCGACCAGTTCCTTCACCACGCTCGCCGGACGCTCGACCACCTCGCCGGCGGCGATCTGGTTCACCAGGTTCGGCGGCAGCGGACGGATGGGCACGCGCGCGAGTCTAGGGTCCGACCGACCCGCCCGAGCCACAGGATTCACCGATCCTTCACGCTGGAAGTTGGGCTTTGGACCACGCAAACGCCGATCAGACGCTATGGTTTCGGCTGGCATGAGCACCCTGGTGATCGGCGACCTGCACGGCTGTGGCGAGGAGCTCGCCGAGCTGCTTGATGTCGCCCGCCGGGAGCGCTGCGATGCGCGGCTGGTGCTGGTGGGAGACCTGTTCACGAAAGGCCCGCGACCCGACCTGATCGTGGATCTGGTGATGCAGCGCCGAGCCGAGGGTCGCCGCGTGGACCTGGTGTGTGGCAATCACGACATCCGACTGCTTGAGGCGCTGCGTCGGCGCGACGCCGGCCACCCGCTCGACTCGATCGCGGCCAGCGAACTGCAGGCGATCCGGCTGCTTGATCGCGCCGATCGACTGGTCGCCGCGCGACGCCTGCTGGCCGAGGCGGTGGGCTGCGTAGTCATGCAGGGTCACGGCTGGACGGTGCTGCACGGTGGCGTGGTGCCCGGCGCGGGACTCGCCGGCACGAGCGATCACGACAAGATCCACCTGAAGGCGGCGCCGGGCGAAACGCCCTGGTGGGAGCTCTACGACGGACGCGATGGCCTGCTGATCGTGGGCCACAAACCGCTGCTCGAGCCCCTCATGGTTCGGCGTGGCGGCAGACCCTCCGTGGTGAACGTGGACACGGGCTGCGCCTACGGCGGCACGCTCACCGGCTACTGCATCGAGGAGGAGCGCTTCCTGCAGGTTCCCTCGCGGCAGCCCGCGCGCGAAGGGTTCACGACGGCGGCAGTCGCCACTGCGCCGCAATGGGCATCGGGCGTCCCCGGCCGAAGCTTCGCGCGGCGACCTTGAGCACGATCGGCGCCTGATCGCGCTTGAACTGCGCGCGGTCGATCGCACGGCACCATCGATCGACCAGCGCAAGCTCCAGTCCGGTGGCCTTCGTGATCGCCTGCGGGTCGCCTTCGTGCTCGATCCAGCCGGTCACGATGCGGTCCAGATCCTCGTAGGCGGGCAGCGAATCCTGATCGGTCTGGTTCGGACGAAGTTCCGCGCTCGGGGCCTTCGAGATGCTGTCGGGCGGAATCGGCGGCGCGCGCAGGCCGAAGTCGGCGAAGTGCGCGTTCAGGTGACGTGCCATCGCGTAGACCTGCGTCTTCAGCACGTCGCCCAGCGGCGCAAGGCCTCCCACCATGTCGCCGTAGAGCGTTGCGTAACCCGCCGCAAGTTCGCTCTTGTTGCCGGTGCTGAGCACGAGCGAGCCGTCGGCGTTGCTCACCGCCATCACGGTCAGGCCCCGCAGGCGGCTCTGCAGGTTCTCGTCGGGCAGGCCGCTGAAGGCGTCGAGCGCCGACTTCAGGTGCGCGGCGAAGCGCTCGTGCAGGTCCGCGATGGGAAGCGAAAGCAGACGACCGAGGCCGAGGTTCGCGGCGAGCGCCTTCGCGTCATCCACGCTGCCGCGACTGGAGAATCTCGAGGGCATCATCACGCCGGTCACCGCGGCCGGACCCAGCGCCAGCGCGGCAAGCACGGCCACCAACGCGCTGTCGATGCCGCCGGACAGGCCCAGCGTGGCGCGACCGTGTCCGGTCTTGCGGAAGTAGCCGCGGATGCCGCACACGAGCGCGTCGATCAGATCGCGCTCGGCGGTGCGCGGCGAGGGTTCCTCGAGCCGGCATCCACCGCGCAGGTCGACCGTGCGCGTGGCGGTCTCGAACAGCGGCCACTGCTCGCACACGCGGCCGGCGGCGTCCACCAGCGCGGATCCTCCATCGAAGATCAGGTCGTCGTTGGCACCGATCTGGTTGCACAGCAGCACCGGCACGCCAAGCGTCGTGGCGACCTGCACAAGTCGCTCGCGCTGACGCGCGCGCTTGCCCAGCACGAACGGCGAGGCGCTCGCGGCGACCAGCATCGTGGCGCCGGCTCGCACGGCCTCGGCGGCGGGATCCACCGGATAGGTGCGGCTCGCGTCGACGTCGGCTCCGCCCCAGAGGTCCTCGCACAGCAGCACGCCCAGCCGTTCGCCCGCGTGCTCGATCACGGTGGCGTGATCGCCCGGCACGAACCAGCGGTCCTCGTCGAACACGTCATAGGTGGGCAGCAGTCGCTTGTCGTGGAAGCCTTCCACGCGGCCGCCCCGGCAGATCGCGATGGCGTTGGCCAGCGTGCGACCGCGGCGCTCCACACGACGCGGCAGACCGACCAGCAGCAGCATGTCCGGGTGGCGACGCGCAAGTTCGGCGGCCGCGCGCTCGCAGGCTTCCGCCACGCCGTGACGCAGCACCAGGTCACGCGGCGGATAGCCCAGCAGCGCCATCTCGGGCGTGATCAGTGCCTCGGCGCCTGCCGCGGCGGCATCGCTGGCCGCGCGGTCGATGCGCTGCAGGTTTCCCTCCACGTCGCCGATGGTGGGATCGATCTGGGCCGCGGCAATCCGCATGGGCCCATGCTACGGCCGATGCACCTCAGCCCGCGACCGCGTAGCAGCGGCGGTCCAGCAGTTCCATCGCGGCGCGAAGCGTGAAGGGCTTGCGAAGCAGGTGCGCCACGCCGGCGGCGCGCAGGGCCGCCTCGTCCTGCGCAAGGAAGCTGTGGCCCATCACGATCACGCGACACGGCGAGCCCTCGGCGCGCAGCACCGAGACGAGTCCCACGATCTCGGACATGCCCACGCTGGTGTCCACGAACACCCAGTTTGGGGCGAAGCGGCTGCAGGTCACGCCGGCCTCGAAGGCCGTGCGCGCGGTGCGAGCCTCACGGCCAGTCTCCTGCGCAAGCGTCTGTGCCAGCGTGTGGGCGGTGGCCGTGTCGGCATCCACCACGAGCACGCGCTCGGTGCCCGCGTGGGTGGCGTTCACGGCAGGCAGACGGTTGTCACGAATGAAGCGGTCGAGCGCCTCGCGAGTGACGCGGCGGTCGCGGCTTCCGGGAATGCGATAGCCCTCCAGGCGGCCGGTGTCGATCCACTTGCTGACGGTGCGGGCGGCGACGTTGCAGATGCTCGCGACTTCGCCAGTGGTCAGGACGGACTTGGAGAGGAGATTGCTCATGCAGGCGGCATCGACGCGACGAGGGCCCCGCTTGAGTGCGCAGGCGGAACAATCCGCACAAACCACCGTCCCAGAACGAGGGCCAGAGAGTGTTACCGACCACTTCCGCCGGTTCCAGCGCTCCAGCGCCGCCCCCATGACCCGCACGCAGCCGCCTCGGCTCCGCTTCACATCCGCCTCGGCTTGGCGCTCATCGCTCCGCTCGGCGCATCAGGTCCGGCGAGACACACCCGATGCTCACGGCGCTCTTCGCGACAGCGCTTCGCGGGTCATGGCGGCGGCGGAGCGCGTCGAGAGGTCATCTGGTCCGTGACAACCTCTGACCCTCGTTCTGGGGCGTCAGTCGACGCGGATGCCTTTCGACACCAGCGCAGCCTTCAACGCCGCAAGATGCCCCGAGTCTCGCACCTCGACCCGGCAGCGCACGGTCACGCGGCTCACATCCGCCTCGCCGAATGCGCGCTCATGCTCGATCTGCTGGATGCTTGCGCCAGTGGCCGCAATCGTGCTCGCCAGTTCCGCAAGACCTCCCGGCCGATCCGAGATCACCGCGCTGAACTGCGCCAGGCGCCCGTCCACGGCCACGCCATGCTCGATCACGCGGCTCAGCACCATCGGATCGATGTTGCCACCGCACAGCAGCAGCGCGACGCGCTTGCCCTGCAGGAATGGCAACTTGCCTGCCAGGAATCCCGCCAGCGGCGCGGCGCCCGCACCCTCCACCACGCCCTTCTCCAGTTCCACCAGACGCAGGATCGCAAGCGAGATGTCCTCCTCGCTGACGCTCACCACACGATCCACGCGCTCGCGCGCGATCGCGTACGCGCGATCGCCCACCTGCGGTACCGCCAGGCCATCCGCGAGCGTCGGCCCGTCGAACGCATGCACCGGCTTGCCCGCTTCCATCGCCTTCATCAGGCTGGCACAGCGCGCGGGTTCCACGCCAATCACCTGCACATGCGGATGCGCCTCCTTGACGGCCAGCGCCACCCCCGCGATCAGTCCCGCACCGCCCACCGGCACCACGATCGCGTCCACGCGCGGCACCTGATCCAAGATCTCGAGCGCCACCGTGCCCGCGCCTGCGATGATCGCGGCGTCGTTGAAACCGTGCACGTACGCGAAGCCGTCCGCCTTCGCCAATTCGTCCGCCTTCACCTTCGCGTCCGCGATCGTGTCTCCAGACAGCAGCACCCGAGCGCCGTAGTGCGCGCATCGCACCTGCTTCACCAGCGGCGCGCCCTTGGGCATCACCACCGTCACCGGAATGCCGAGATCGCGCCCGTGGTAGGCCAGCGCCAGCGCGTGATTGCCCGCGCTCGCCGCCACCACGCCGCGCGCGCGTGCGGCCGCATCCAGCTGCAGCAGCGCGTTGCGGGCCCCGCGCTCCTTGAAGCTGCCCGTGCGCTGCAGATACTCCGCCTTCGAGAAGATCGTTGCGCCGCAGAGTTCCGACAGCGCGGCGCTCTCGTGACACGGCGTACGCACCAAGCCATCGGCGATGCGCACCATCGCCTCCACCACATCGTCGTAGGTCACGTCGAGCACGGTGGCGGGCATGCGACCTCGCTCAGGCCTTCGGGCCGGCGTTGCGCACGGCGTCGGTGATGCTGAACTTGCGGTCGTTCTCGCGGAACTTCGCCGCCAGCTCCTTCGCCTTCGCGTCGTACGCGGTCTTGTCCTGCCACGTGTTGCGCGGGTCCAGCACGTCGGCGGGTACGCCCGGCACGGCGACCGGCATGTGAAGGCCGAAGATCGAGTGCTCGACGGTCTTCACGCTCTTCAGCGAACCATTCAGGATCGCGGTGACCATCGCGCGGGTGTACGCCAGCTTGAAGCGGGTGCCCACGCCGTATCCGCCACCGGTCCAGCCGGTGTTCAGCAGCCACACGTCGCTGCTGTGCTTCTTGACGCGGTCCGCAAGCATGGTCGCGTACACCATCGGCGGACGCGGCATGAACGGCGCGCCGAAGCACACGCTGAAGTTCGGCTGCGGCTCGGTCACGCCCGCCTCGGTGCCGGCCAGCTTCGAGGTGTAGCCGTTGAGGAAGTAGTACTGCGCCTGCTCCGCCGTGAGCTTCGCCAGCGGCGGCAGCACGCCGTACGCGTCGGCCGACAGGAACACCACGTTCGTCGGGTGTCCCGCCACGCTTGGAATGCGGGCATTCGCGATGTGATGCAGTGGATAGGTCGCGCGCGTGTTCTCGGTGCGCTTGGCGCTGTCGTAGTCGGGCAGGCGCGTGACCGGGTCAACCGCGGTGTTCTCGAGCACGCTGCCGAAGCGGATCGCGTCCCAGATCTCGGGCTCGCCCGCCTTCGTGAGCTTGATGCACTTGGCGTAGCAGCCGCCCTCGATGTTGAACACGCCCTTGTCGCTCCAGCCGTGCTCGTCGTCACCGACGAGATCGCGGTTCGGATCGGCACTCAGCGTGGTCTTGCCGGTGCCCGAGAGGCCGAAGAAGATCGCCACGTTCTTCGGATCCTTGCGGTCCACGTTGCACGAGCAGTGCATCGGGAACACGCCGCGCTCGGGCAGGTCGTGGTTCATCGCGTAGAAGATGCTTTTCTTCATCTCGCCCGCGTAGCGCGTGCCCAGGATGACCACCTTCTTCCTCTCCAGACTCTGGATGATCGCCACCGGACCCTTCACGCCGTAGCGCGCCGGATCGCTGATGCGCAGACTGCCCGCGTTCACGATGGTCCAATCGGGGCTCCAGTTCGCGAGTTCCTTCGCCTCGGCGTTGATGAACAACGTCTTGGCGAAGAGCGAATGCCACGCCTCCTCGGTGAACACGCTCACCTTGCAGCGGTAGGTCGGGTCGGCGCCCGCGTAGCCGTCGAAGCGGAACAGGTCGCGGCGCTGGCGCAGATGCTCCATCGCGAGCGCCTCGAGCGCCTCGAAATGCGCCGGGGTGATCGCCTGGTTCACCTTGCCCCAGTCGATGTTGCCGTGGATGCCGGCGGTGTCCTCGAGGAACTTGTCGTTCGGGCTGCGGCCGGTGCGGTCGCCCGTGTCGCACGCCAACGCGCCATTGCTCGCCAGCACGCCCTCGCCTCGGGCCAGCGCCAGTTCGACCAGCCGGGGCACCGGCAGGTTGGCGTGCATGGAGGCGGTGCCGAAATCGAGCGCGCGAAGGGTGGCGGTCGTCATGTCTGCTCCTTGAAATGGAAGGGGCCAATCGTACCACCCCCCCGGAGACCAACCAACCTCCCCGTTTCCACGGGCACCCCTGCCTTGCCGTTCCCCCCGCAAGGTCGTACAGTTGTCCCTTCGTCACGGAGACCGTAGCTCAGTTGGCAGAGCACCGGGTTGTGGTCCCGGGTGTCGCGGGTTCGAGCCCCGTCGGTCTCCCTTCTTCATGCGGTGCGTCCTGCTGCAATGCGATCCCGTGTGGCAGAACCTGCCGGCCAGTCGGCGTGGCATCTCGGACTTGCTCGCCGCCGCAGGTGATGTCCGTGGTGCGCTGGTGGTGACCCCCGAGATGGCGGAGAGCGGCTTCACCATGCATCCCGAGCATGCGTGCGATGGTGCAAGCCTGTCCTTCGCCACAGATCTGGCGCGCCGACACGGATGCTTCCTGCACGTGGGTTTCGTGGAGCGACACGGCACCACCTTCCGGAACGTCACGGTCACCGTGAATCCCGAAGGCCGCACGCTGCTCCACTACGCCAAGAACCACCTCTTCTCGCCGGCCGGCGAACCACGCGCCTACGCGTCCGGGCGCGGCATCGCGATCGCCGAGGTCGGTGGCCTGCAGACAAGCGCTTTCATCTGCTACGACCTGCGTTTTCCGGAGTTGTGGCGACACGCCGCCGTGGCCGGTGCGGAACTGATGATCCTGTCCGCCTGCTGGCCTCAGGTCCGGCAGGCGCATTGGCGTGCGCTGGCCATCGCGCGTGCCATCGAGAACCAGGCGTTCGTGGTGGCCTGCAACCGCGTGGGACAGGAACCCAACGCGACCTATGCAGGGGGAAGCCTGATCATCGCTCCCGACGGCGAAATCCTTGCCGAGGCTGGTTCCGAGAAGATGGCGTTGTTCGCGGACATCGACCCCGAGCGTGTTCGCGCATGGCGAGCCAAATTCCCGGCCCTTCGTGACATGTGCCGAGAACTGCTCGGTTCTCCTCCGCAATGAATCGCACCGATTGTCGGGGATTTCATTGACGCGGCCTCGCCCCGGTTTAGACTGCGGCCACAGGACACTCGTGGAGAATTCAACTGCGACAAGGCGAGACGTGGTGGTGCGCGGACCGGTGCCGATCGGCGCTGATGTCGACGCGATGGTGCGCCGCGCCTGCTTCGCCTCGGCGGCCGAGGCGCTCGCGATGTTCCGCGTGCACCCCGACGAGATCCTGACGCACCTCACGCAGGCGGGCCTGGCCGTGGCGAGTCGACCCGAGCGTGTGCTGCAACATCTTGATGGCGTTGCGCATGCCGTCGCGTGCGTGCGTGGCGATGCCGCCGCATGGACCGACCTTGCGAACCATCATGGCTGGTGCCTGGAGCGCGCCGCCATGGACCAGTTCGGCATCGAGGGCGCACTGGCCGCGCGCCGCTTCTGGATCGACGCCCGTCGTGGAACCCTGGGCGCCCCCGATGACCGCGTGCGCGACGACGGATGGCCCCTGCCTCGTCTGCAGTGGTACGCGGGCCTCCGCCCGCTGCGACATTGGCTCGCGGACCGGCTCTTCGGCGGCATCGAGGCCCGCTGGGAGAGTTCCCAGCGAGAGCGCCTTGACACGCTGTCCAACGGGCGTAGCCTTGCCTCCCCCGCGGTGCATGCCGCGACGGCAACTTAGCTCAGTTGGTAGAGCACCGCATTGAAAATGCGGGTGTCCCCGGTTCAAGTCCGGGAGTTGCCATTGCGCGCCCCACGGCGCGTGCCCGCACCTCAGTCACCGTTGTCACCCAAGTGCGCCTGCCCCGGGTCGAACGACCCGGGTCGCATGCCGGGCGGTGGACCGCCCTCGAAAGCGAAGCGCTCCCTCAGCGCATCGGCGAGAACCTGCTCGCTCACCAGGCGAATGCGAGGCCGAAGTCCGAGCACGCGACGGATGAAGCGCATCGCGCGGCCCGCATGCGCCGCCGTGCTCAGCACCTCCAACTCGTCGCCCTCGCGCCGCACGGGTACGACGGCGAACTGCCAGGCCTCCCGACGACCGATTCCTCGAACATGGTCCATCCCGTTCCCTCCGGAGCGTGCATCGGCGGTATTCCATCGCCTGTGAAGCCGACCCACGGGTTTCCTGACACGTGGATTCCGTCTGTTCCGGCTCCAAACCCAGCAAGGTCCGCATGAACGCGCACGCGATCTCGAGCATCCTGGAATCCCTTCGCAAGCAGGCCCGCGCCTGCGTGGACCGCGCCAACTTCGACACCCTGCAGCGGCTGGTGCAGCGCCTTGAACGCGCCACGGCTGAGCGCACGCCCGCGGTGGTGGCCGAGATCCTGGTCGCGCAGCGGGCCATGCGCGCGGGATGTTCGGTGGAGGCCGAGACGCCCACGCCCACGGGGCGCACCTGCGACTTCCGCCTCACCCGCGGCGGCGAGCGCCTGCATGTGCACGTGAAGCGACTCGAGGTGTCCGACTTCAAGCCCCCCACCATTCCCGCCACCTTGCGCAACTGCCTGCGGCGGGGCCGCCCCGCGCGCGTGGAGATCCGGTGGGACCCGCAACTGAACGCGCTTGGCATGCGCCGACTGGGTCACGCCTTCGAGGCCTTCCTGCGCGACGGCGACATCGGCGAGTCCATCTGCGTGCGCGACGCGGCGCAACGCGAACTCGGCGCGCTTCGCATCGACCGTCCCGCCGAGCGCCTCGAGGTGCGCGTGGAACGGCCGGACCGTCAGGCGGTGCTCGCGCGCATGGACCGACTGCTCGAGCGCGCGGCGCAGCAGTGCATGCCCGGGCAAGCCAACGCGATCATGGTGGTCGGAAGCAGCGCCTGCGACGCGGATCTGCTCGATCACGCGCTGCTTGGATCGTTCATCGCGCGCTGGGACCGCATGCCCCGCCGCGGCGAGCGTCAGGCCTACGGTCGCGACGACACAGGACTCTGGTCGCGCAGCCTTGCGCGCGACGCCGGCATCGCGTGCTGGACCGTGCTGCAGGGCGAGGGCTCGCGCCCCGGGCTGAGCGGCGGCGAGATGTGGCTGCGAAGCACGCCCGCACCCTCGGGGGCGAGTGCGGCACTCGCGCGCGCGGCGCTGTTGCGTTCACGCGCCGGATAGGCGCGCGACACACTCACCAGCCCTCGACCATCCGTTCGTGCGGCGGTGCACCACGATCGGGGCGCATGGGCGCGGGATCCCACTGCGTTCGCACGAAATCGTTCGCCGGCACCCCCTCGATGTCGAAGCGCGCGCCTCGGGACAGCAGCTGGTCCACCTGACGGCGCCCGATGTCGACGGTCAACGTCACACTTGCATCGACGTAGTCGCGGGCCTGCACGGGGCATCGCTTCTCGAGGAAGTCGACCGTGCGCGCGTCGCGCAGCGGCACGGTCAGGCGCAATGTGCGCACGGCACCCTTCATGCGATCCAGCACCGTGGCGGCCAGCGCGTCGAGCCCCGCGCCCGTCCGCGCGCTCACCGACATCGCGCCGGGATGCCGCTCCAGCCACCACGAGGGCGGATGCACGCGTTCCGCCTCGCGCGCCGAGAGCGTGTCCAGCCGGTCGCTCTTGTTCAGCACCAGCAGGCGCTCGGGCGTGATGGCGCCGATCTCGTCGAGCGTGCACTGCACCACCTCCAACTGCGTCTCGGCGCGTGGATCGCTCACGTCCAGCACCACCAGCAGCAGGTGCGCGTGCACAGCGTCCTCGAGCGTGCTGCGGAAGCTCGCCACCAGATGGTGCGGAAGGTCGCGGATGAAGCCGACCGTGTCGCTGAGCATGCAGGCGTTGCCGCCACCCAGATTCCACTGCTCCACGCGTGTGCCCAGCGTGGCGAAGAGCTGGTCGTTGGCGAAGGCGCCGCCGCGCGTGAGCGCGTTGAACAGGCTGCTCTTGCCGGCATTCGTGTAGCCGACCAGACCCACGGTGAAGTGCTCGGTGCGCCGCGCCTGCACCTCGCGCTGCTTGCGGCCCGCGATCTCGTCAAGTTCGCCCTTCAAGCGGTCGACGCGCGACTTCACCAGTCGGCGGTCGATCTCGAGCTGCTGCTCGCCGGGACCGCGCGTGCCCACGCCCACCGGCGCGCCACCGGTCACCTGCCCAAGGTGCGACCACATCGCGCGCAGGCGCGGAGCGGTGTACTGCAGCTGCGCGATCTCGACCTGCAGCTGCGCCTGCCGGGTCGTGGCGCGGTTGGCGAAGATGTCCAGGATGAGCTCGCTGCGGTCCAGCACCTTGCAGCGGATCGCCTCCTCAAGACCCTGCACCTGGCTCGGGGAGAGATCGTTGTCGAAGATCACGGCCTTCGCGTCGAGCGCCTGCACCATCGCCGCCAGCTCCTCGACCTTGCCCTTGCCCAGATAGGTGGCGCCCCGCGGCACCTTCAGGTTCTGCTCCATCTCGCCCACCACCGTCACCCCTGCGGTCTCGGCCAGCGCGCGCAATTCGCCCATCGGGTCGCGCTCGTCCACGTCGCTCGAGGGCAGGCGCACCTGCACGAGGATCGTGCGCTCCGCCAGGATGCGCTCTTGGGCAAGGCCGGTTTCCATGAAGCGCGGATTCTAGGATGCCGGGGTGACGGCTCCGCTGCACATCCTGGCGCTCGAGACGAGTTGCGACGAGACCGCCGCGGCCGTGGTGACCCTGCGCGGCGAGCGCATCGAGACCTGCAGCGAGGCCGTGATCACGCAGGACGAGGTGCACGCCGAATACGGCGGTGTGGTGCCCGAGTTGGCCAGCCGCGCGCATCTGGAGAAGCTCACCCCCGCGATCCGCACGGCGCTCGAGCGCGCCAAGATCGAACCGCGCGCGCTCGCCGCGGTGGCCGCCGGCAACCGTCCTGGCCTGATCGGTTCGCTGCTGGTCGGCACCAGCGCGGCGAAGGCCTTCGCGTGGGCGATCGGCAAGCCGTTCCTCGGCGTGGATCATGTGCAGGCGCATCTGGCCGCATGCCACCTCGACACCGATCCGCCGAAATACCCGGCGATCGGACTGGTCGCCAGCGGCGGGCACACGCACATCCTGGCGCTCGATTCGCCGCTGCGGGCGCGGATCCTCGCGCGCACGCGCGACGACGCCTCGGGCGAGGCCTTCGACAAGGCGGCCAGCATCCTCGGCCTCGGCTGGCCCGGCGGTCCCGCGATCGAACGCGCGGCGGCCAGCGGCAACGCGACCGCCTTCGAGTTCGAGGCCGGACGCTTCCCGGGCAGCGCGGATTTCAGCTTCAGCGGCCTGAAGACTGCGCTTTTGTATGCGGTGCGCGGCGTGCCGAGCGCGCCCAACCGTCCGCAACGACCACCACCACCGCCACTCGACGCCACTCGCGTTGCAGACCTGTGCGCGTCGTTTCAGGCCGCCGTCGTGCGAGCCCTCGAGAAGGGACTCGAACGCGCACTCGATGCGCATCCGGCCTCCACGCTGCTCGCCGGCGGTGGCGTGATCCGCAATGGCGCGGTACGCGCCATGCTGGAGCAACTCGCGGCGCGACGCACACTCGCGCTCCATCTGACCGCGGCACGTCATTGCACCGACAACGCCGCGATGATCGGCGCGCTCGCGGCGCTTCGACTGGCGGCGGGTGAGTCCGACCCGCTGTCGCTTCCGGCGGAACCCCTCTCGAGTCTGGCGGCGCGATGAGCTACCGACCCCCTTTCGTGAGCGAGCGCTTCCGCATGGTCGATGCCCCGCATCCAGCCACGCTGGAGGAGGCCGACCTGCTGAAGCACTGCGAGATCGAGATCGGGCGCGTGAGCGGACCGGGCGGACAGAACCGCAACCGCCGCGACACCGCGGTATGGATCCAGCATCGTCCCACCGGCATCGACGCACAGGCGACGGAGCGGCGCAGCCAGGCGCAGAACCGTCACATGGCGATCAAGCGGCTGCGGCGCCGGCTTGCGGTCGAGGCGCGCACGCTCGCCAGCCGCGACCGTCATCAGGCCAGCGATCTCTGGAAGGCACGCCGTCAGGGCGACAAGCTCAGCGTGAATCCTGATCACGCGGACTATCCGGCGCTGCTTGCGGAAGCACTCGATCTCGTGGTGGCGCGGCGATTCGACCTCGCCGGTGCCGCAGGCCTGCTGGGCGTGACCATGAGCCAGCTCAGCCGACTCGTTCGCCACGACAAGGCCGCCTTCGCGAAGGTGAACCAGGGCCGCGCCGAGGTCGGACTCGCTCCGCTTCGCTCCTGAGGCACGCTTCGGATCCATGATGCGCCCCGCTACCCTGCCTGCATGATCGACGCCGCACGCATCCGATCGCTGATCGAGCATGAGGTGCCCTCGCTCATCGCGCTTCGCCGCGAACTGCACCAGCACCCGGAGATCGGCTACGAGGAAGCGAGGACCGCCGAGCGCATCCGCGGGGAACTCGACGCGATCGGCGTGAAGCATGCGGATGGACTCGCGCGCGGCACCGGCACGCTGGCGCACATTCCAGGCGGCGCTGCAGGCGCGAAGGCGGTCGCGCTTCGTGCGGACATCGACGCGCTGCCGATGCAGGATCACGGCACGCACGCATGGCGCAGCCGCATCGACGGCCGCGCACACGCCTGCGGCCACGACGGCCACACCACCATCGTCATCGGCGCGGCGCGTGTGCTCTCGAGGCTCGCACGCGACGGTGCGCTTCCGAATCCCGTCACCTTCCTCTTCCAACCCGCCGAGGAGGGCGGCAACGGCGGCGCGTATATGGTCGAGGACGGCGCACTGGACGGTCGCGTGCTCGGCCCCGCCGTCGCGCAGATCTACGGCCTGCATGGCTGGCCGTCACATGCGCTGGGCACGGTCTCGTCGCGGCCCGGCCCCATGCTGGCCGCGGCGGAGGAGTTCGAGATCCACGTGCGCGGCGCCGGCGGACACGCCGCCTTCCCGCATCTGGCGTGCGACTCCGTGCTGGTCGCCAGCGCGATCGTGCAGAACCTGCAGTCGGTCGTCTCGCGCAACGTGCGACCGCTCGACGCCGCGGTGGTCACCGTCGCCACGTTCCATGCCGGCAACGCGCGCAACGTGATTCCGGAATCCGCGCGGCTTCTCGGCACCATCCGCTGGTTCCACGCGAGCGTGGGCGAACTGGTGCGTCGACGCATGACCGAGTGCGTGCAGCACACCGCGCAGGCGTTTGGCGCCTCGGCCAGCATCGAGTTCAAGCACACCACGCCCGTCACAAGGAACGACACGAACGCCTTCCATCGCTTCGAGCGCGTCGCGCGCCAGTCGTTGGGTGCAAGCCGCGTGGTGGAATTCGGCGATCCGGTCATGGGTGCGGAGGACTTCTCGTTCTATGGAGAGGTCGCACCCGCGTGCTTCTTCGCGCTCGGGCTGGGTCGTGCAGACGATCCCTGCCCGCCCCTGCACGACCCGACCTTCGATTTCCGGGACGAAGCCATCGCCACCGGCGTTGAAACCCTGGTCCAACTGGCGCTCGCGCCGCTTGGACCGTGAATATCGGTCGAAATTTCGAGGTCGGCGTTGGGAATCGGGCCACCCCGGAATATGTTTGGCCCGATGGTCGCCCCACTGCTCGCCGTCGTGCTGTCCGTTGCCGGTTCCCCTCGCCCAGAGGCAGGTGAGCTGCCCGCCCGCGCGACTCCGTTCGCCGCGCTCCCCGTGGGCTCGCTGCTCCTGGATGGCGAGGCGGGTCCGGTGCTGCCAGCCGTGCAACTGCGCATCGACGAAGCGGCATGGGCCGAGGTGACCCGCGGCGAGGTGGCGTGGATCGACGGCATGCCGCTCTCGGATGGCGACACCGCCGACCTGCGGCTGGTGCGCGTGAATCCCTTCGCACCCGACGCTCGCATCGTGGTGATGGAGGCCGGCCCGAACGGCCAGCCCGTCGAGCGCGAGGTCGCCCTGCCGGAGGTCTCCGCATGGGCTGGCACGGTCGCCGGACGACCGGGCTCCCGCGCCTTCATCGCGCGCAGCGAGGCCGGCACGCACGGCTACATCCAGTTCGATGGCCGCACCGAGATCATCTCCTCGGGCGAGGCGGCCGCGAGGGGCCCCACCTGGATCGCCAGCGGCGCGTCACTCCCGATCGCGGACTTCCAGTGCGGCGCGATCGCGCCCCCGGATCGCCTTGCGACGGATCGGCCACCCTCGGGTGCGCCGGCGCTCACCGCCGCCTGCCGTCAGTTGCCGATCGCGTTCGAGACCGATCAGGAGTTGCTGACCCGTCTGGGCAGCGTGCCCGCCGGTTCCGCCTACGTGGCCACGTTGGTCGCCGCGCTGACCGACATCTACCGCAACGACTTCAACGCGCGCCCCACGCTCACCTACCTGCGATGGTGGAGCACCACGGATCCCTGGACGCAGTCCGGCACCTGCGGCGGCGCGGGCGCGGACCAGCTTGGCGAACTGCGCAACTGGTGGAACGCGAACATGCAGTCGGTTCCGCGTGCGCTTACCGCGATGCTGTCGGGCCGCAACCTCGGCGGCGGATGCGCGTGGCTCTTCGCCACCTGCGATGACCCGACGTGGGGCTACGGCTACTCGGTGTCGGCGAACCTGAACGGAAGTTTCCCCTTTCCGATCGCCAACCAGAACGGCGGCAACTGGGACCTGTATGTGGTCGCGCATGAGATCGGCCACAACCTCAGCGCGTATCACACGCACGACCTGAATGTGGACGGCTGCGGCAGTGGCGACTGCTCGCTCGCGCGTCAGGGCACCATCATGAGCTACTGCCACATCTGCTCGGGTGGCGTGGGCAACATCAACCTTCGCTTCGCGCCAGCGAACATCGCGCAGATCGAGGATCACCTGTTGTACGCCTCGTGCACGGCCCCGGAAGCCAACGACCCGGTGGCTTTCGCCGACACCGACTCCACATGGGAGAAGATCCCGCTGGTGCTCGACGTGCTGTCGAACGACCTGCCGTCGAACTGCGAAGCGGTGAGCATCGACGCGCTTCCCGCAAGCAGCGCGCTGGGCGCCACGCTGACCGTGCTTCCCACCGGCAGCCCATCGGGAAGTCCGGCGGTCTGGTATCTGCCGGGCCACGGCGTGCGCGGCTCGGACACCTTCACCTATCGCCTGCGCGACGCAAGCGACCAGTATTCCAGCACCGTGACCGTGAGCATCGACGTGAAGCCGGTGCTCGCGAGCGTGTCAGGCCTCGCCGGCAACGAGTCGGGACTTCGAGGGCGCTACTACGTGCTCAACGCGCCAACCTCCATGCCGGACTTCGACGCGCTCACGCCCTACCAGTACGCGAACATTCCCCTGCTCTCGTTCGGCTCCACGCAGGCCTCCTGCGTCGGCAGCGGCCGTTCCGACAACTTCGGCGTGGTCTTCGAGGGCTGGGTGCTTGCGCCGACCGAGGGCAACTACACGTTCTCGCTCACCTCGGACGCAGGCTCGCAGCTCTTCATCGACGGCTTCCAGGTGATCAACCATGACGGCATCCACACCTTCAGCGAGAAGACCGGCACGGTCTTCCTGAAGGCTGGTCAGCATGCCGTGCGCGTGAACTTCTTCGAATACACCGGCGCCTGCGGCCTGCAGCTGAAGTGGGCGCCGCCCGGCACCACCACCCGCGTGCTCGTGCCGTCCACCGCGCTGAGCCGCGGCGGTCAGGTCTACGACCTCGACGGCTCCGGCTCGGTCGACTCCGGCGATCTCGCCCTCCTGCTCCTGAGCTTCGGCGGCGATTGCGCAGGACAGCGCTGCTACGGCGATCCGAACGATCGCCAGTTCATCGGGCTCGAACCGTGCGTCTGCGCCGAGGATCTGGACGGCTCGGGCGAGATCGACTTCGGCGATGCCGCGCTGCTGCTGCTCTACTGAGCGCGCGCCGACCGCTCACGCAGCCGGACCTCGGCCTGCCTGGCCGCCTCCAGCGCGCTCGGCGTGCCGCTGTTGATCCACCCGACCGGCAGTCCGAGCCGCGGCCCCGCGATCCTCTACGAACCCACCACCGGCGTGCGCGGCCCGGACAGTTTCACCTACAGCCTTCGAGACGCCAGCAACCAGAACTCCATCACCGCAACGGTCAGCATCGACGTGAAGCCGGTGCTCGCATCCTTCTCGGGCTTGGCCGGCAACGAACCGGGCTTCAACGCGCGCTATTACAACCTGACCTCGCCCACGACGCTGCCGAACTTCGACACGCTCACGCCTTTCGCCTACAGCTCGGTTCCCTCGCTCGTCTTCAGCAGCAGCTCGAAAGCGTGCGTGGGCAGCGGCGTGGCCGACAACGTGGGTGCCGTGTTCGAGGGCTGGATCGAGGCGCCCGTCGAGGGCAACTACGTGATGGGCCTGACCAGCGACGCCGGCTCACAGCTGTACATCGACGCCCAACTCATCGTCGATCACAACGGCATTCATGTGTACAGCGAGAAGACGAACACCGTGTACCTGAAGGCGGGATTCCACTCGGTTCGCATCCCCTACTTCGAGGCGGCCGGCAGCTGCGGCCTGCAGTTGAAGTGGGCACCTCCCGGAACCACCACCCGCGTGCTTGTCCCGAGCACGGCGATCAGCCGTGGTGGGCAGATCTATGACTTGGACGGCTCCGGGAGCGTCGATGCGGGCGACATTTCCTACCTGCTACTGAGCCTGGGCGGCGAGTGCCCTGGTCGCCGCTGCTACGGCGATCCCAACGGCCAGCAGGTGATCGGCATCGACCCCAACTGCACCTGTCCCGAGGACTTGGATGGCTCTGGCGAGGTTGACGCCGGAGACATCGCGGTTCTGATTCTTTACTAGGCATTTTCAAACATTCCGAAGCCGCTTCCCGCCCCCGGCACGGACCGGGGGCGGTTCGTTTCTTGGGTCGTCTGACTTCTCGGCAACCCCTTGCAGCGCCCCCGGGGTCCCGATAGACTGTTCGGCTCGACATCGCACGCCGTTCGAACTACCGAACCGGTGCCGGACTCTTGGCTGAGCCGGCTGCGCCCCGTGTAGGGGCCCGCAAGGTAGGAGGTAAGGACCCATGGCCAAGAAGGTTGCAAAGGTTTTCAAGATCATGGCCCCGGGTGGCAAGGCCACGCCGGCCCCGCCACTCGGCCCGGTGCTGGGCGCCAACGGCGTCAACCCCGGCCAGTTCATCACCCAGTTCAACGAGAAGACCCGTGAACTCAACGGCCGCGTCGTCGGCTGCGTGGTCACGGTCTACTCCGACCGCACCTTCGAACTCGAGATCAAGTCCAGCCCGGTGAGCGTGATGATCGCCGCCGCGCTGAAGATCGAGAAGGGTTCCGGCACTCCCAACACCGTCAAGGTGGGCAAGCTCACCAAGGACCAGGTGCGCAAGATCGCCGAGGAGAAGTTGAAGGACCTGAACACCCGCAGCCTTGAGGCCGCCATGCGCGTCGTGGCCGGCACCGCCCGAAGCATGGGCGTGACGGTGGAGGCTTGAACATGAGCATCGCGACCAACAAGAAGAAGGTTCTGTTCCGCGGCTTCGGCAAGCGCATGCGAGCCAGCCTCGAGTCGCGGCCCAAGACCGCCCTGAGCCCCGCGGACGCCGTGAAGGCGCTGCGCGCGTTCAAGGCCCCGAAGTTCGACCAGACGGTCAACGTGGTGGTGAATCTCGGCATCGATCCGAAGGCGGCCGATCAGGCTCTCCGCGGCTCGATCGCCATGCCCCACGGCATCGGCCGCAGCGCGCGCGTGGTCTGCTTCTGCCAGAGCGACAAGGTCGCCGCGGCGAAGGCGGCCGGCGCGATCGAGGCCGGTGGCGAGGAGCTGGTGGCCAAGATCGAAGGTGGCTGGATGGACTTCGACGTGGCCGTCGCCAGCCCGGACATGATGCGAGTCGTCAGCAAGCTCGGCAAGGTGCTCGGCCCCAAGGGCCTCATGCCCAGCCCGAAGGCCGGAACCGTGACGCCCGACGTGGCGGCCGCGGTGAAGGAGTACGGCGCCGGCAAGCAGGAGTACCGCAACGACGACGGCGGCAACATCCACTGCGTCATCGGCAAGATGAGTTTCAACGACGAGCAGCTCGTGGCGAACCTGTCCCACTTCATCGCGACCATCGAGAAGGCTCGACCGGCCAGCGTGAAGGGCACCTACCTCAAGAAGTGCGTTATCAGCGCGTCCATGAGCCCGGGCGTTCTGGTCAGCGCCTGAAACGGAGCGAACACCCAATGAGCAAGCAGATCAAGCAACTGGTCGTCCGCGAGTATCAGCAGCGCTTCGACGGCGTCGAAGGTGGCGTGCTCGTCGAGATCCGTGGACTCGACGCGGGCACGAACAACCGCATGCGCACCACGCTGGTCGACAAGAAGATCCGCGTCACCGTGGTCAAGAACACGCTGGCGCGCAAGGCTTTCCAAGGCACCCCTCTGGAGGGTCTGTCGAAGTGGCTCAGCGGCCCGAGCGCCCTGGTCTACGGCGGCAGCAGCGTCGTCGAGGTTGCGCGCGAGATCGTGGCGCTGGCGAAGGACAAGGAGGCCCTGCAGTTCAAGGCCGCCATCCTCGACGGCATCACCTTCGAGGGCAAGGCCGGCGTCGAGGCGCTGAGCAACTACCCCACCCGCGAGGAGGCGCAGGCCAAGGTCATCACCCTGGTGCTGTCCCCCGCGCGCAAGGTGGTCGGCGCCGTCAAGGGCCCGGCCGGCCGCATCGGCGGCATCCTCAAGGAGATCCAGCGCAAGCTCGAGGCGGGCGAGACCATCGCCGCCAAGGCCTGACGCACGCATCGTTCACTTCACTGAACCTTTTCGCCCTGATTCTGACTGGCCCTGTCGGGTCAAACGCCGGAAGGTCCGGCGCCTCTCGGAACAGGCACAGGAGTTTGAGACATGTCTGAGACCAAGAAGTTTGACGCGAAGGTGACCAAGATCGGCGACGAGATCGCCAGCCTGACCCTGAAGGAGGCTGTCGACCTGGCCGAGTACATGAAGGACAAGTACGGCATCGAGCCGGCGGCCGGCGGCGCAGTCATGATGGCTGCGGCGGGCGGTGCGGCGGGTGGCGGCGCGGCGGCTGCTGTGGCGCAGACCGAGTTCGATGTCATCCTCGACAACGGCGGCGCGAACAAGATCCAGGTGATCAAGGTCGTCCGCGAGGCGACCGGCCTCGGCCTGAAGGAGGCCAAAGACCTGGTCGATGGCGCTCCGAAGCCCGTCAAGGAGAAGATCTCCAAGGACGACGCGGACAAGCTCAAGACCGCCCTCGAGGCGGCTGGCGCGAAGGTCACGATCAAGTGACTTCCGCGCGGGGCTCCTGCCCCGCCATCTCGAACCCGAGATCCAACGGGCCCGGTCGCAAGCCGGGCCCGTTCCCATTTTTTCGTCCGCGTAACAGGATCGGAGGTAGTTATTGACCACTTGATGACATTGGCCAATAACCACCTCCGACCCCTCATAAAAAGATTCAAGCAAGCAGGCTCACCTTGTTGCGGTCTTGGCCCGTTTCTTGCTACCCTACGGGACTTGGCGGTGGGCGCAGCCATCCTCGATTCCACGCGATGAACCACGGCTCCTCGGCAGGAGCCGCGTCGGTGATTGCTGCGCACAGACAACTGGAGCACGGACCTCATGGCCCTGAAGACTCGCGACTTCTCGAAGCGCGGCGACGCGACCCCCGTCCCCAATCTCACGCAGGTTCAGCGAGCGGCCTACGACCGCTTCCTGCAGCAGGACAAGGAGCCTGCGCAGCGCGACCAGAGCATCGGCATCGAGTCGCTGCTGCGTGAAGTCTTCCCAATCGAGAGCTACGACGGCAAGGTCAAGCTTGAGTATCTGCACTACCGGCTGGAGCAGCCGCGCTACACGCCCGACGAGTGCCGCGAGCTTCGCCTGACCTACGGCATGCCCTTCCGCGTGGGCGTACGCCTGTCCCGTGAGGGCGGCGGAACGATCAGCGAGGAGGAGATCTACCTCGGCGAGATCCCGATCATGATGGGCGGCGGCGAGTTCATCGTGAACGGCGCCGAGCGCGTGATCGTGAGCCAGCTGCACCGCAGCCCCGGCGTGGACTTCAGCATCGCCAGCAGCATCGGCGATCGCCCGCTGCACAGCGCGCGCATCAGCCCCGAGCGCGGCAGCTGGATCGAGCTCGAGGTCACCAAGAAGGATGTGCTCACGATGCGCATCGACCAGAGCACGAAGCTGGCGGCGACCACCTTCCTGCGCGCGCTGGACGAGCGTTTCGGCAGCACCGAGAGCCTGCTCAAGCTCTTCTACGAGATCGAGGAGTTGAAGGTTGAAAAACTGAAGCCCGAGTATCGAAGCGCCGAACTCATCGTCGATACCGAAACAGGCGAGGTCATCTGCAACCCCGGCCAGGAATTGGGCGAGAAGGTCGTTGGGATCATGCGGGCGTCTTTGAAAACAGCCAATGTGATCACTAACCCCGGCGACCCCCTAATCATCAACACCATCGCGCACGAAGATCTGAACTTCTTCGCCGACATCACCGAGTACCAGGCCGCGCTGCTGAAGATCTACGGCAAGCTGCGTCCGGGCAACCCGCCGCAGGTCGACAAGGCCATCGCGCTGTTCAAGGAGAAGTTCTTCGACGAGAACCGCTATCGCCTGGGCCGCGTGGGTCGGTTCCGCATGAACCGCAAGTTCGAGATCTACAAGGAGAGCGGCAAGGGCGAAGGCCGCAACTGGAAGTGGAGCGAGGCCGATGCCCGCACGCAGCACCTGCGCGCCGAGGACTTCCTCGCCGTCGTGCAGTACATCCTCGACCTGCGCTCGCGCAACGCGCGCGCTCACGTCGATGACATCGACCACCTGGGCAACCGCCGCCTGCGCACGCTCGACGAGCTCGCCGTGGAGGAGATCCGCAAGGGCTTCCTGAAGCTGCGCCGTACCGTCCAGGAGCGCATGAGCGTGAAGGATCCGAACGAGCTCGGCAAGATCGCCGACCTCGTGAACTCCAAGAGCATTTCGAGCGCGATCGAGTTCTTCTTCGGCCGAAGTGAACTGAGCCAGGTGGTCGACCAGACCAACCCGCTCAGCATGCTGGTGCACGAGCGCCGCCTGTCGGCCCTCGGCCCCGGCGGCCTGAACCGCAAGCGCGCGACCTTCGAGGTGCGCGACGTGCACATCTCTCACTACGGCCGCATCTGCCCGATCGAGACGCCGGAAGGCACCAACATCGGTCTGATCGCCTCGCTCGGCATCTACTCCGAGATCGACGACTACGGCTTCCTGCTGACCCCCTACCGCGAGGTGAAGGAAGGCAAGGCCACGGGCAAGGTGCGCCGACTGCGCGCCGACGAGGAGCTGCGCAAGGTCCTCGCCCCCAGCGACACCATCGACCGCGATGGCCGCTTCAAGGGCGACACCGTGGTGGCCCGCCGTGACGGCGACCTGACCCCGCTCGCCTCGGGTGACGTGGAGTTCGTCGACATCAGCCCGAAGCAGATCGTGGGCGTGAGCGCCAGCCTCATCCCCTTCCTTGAGCACGACGACGCCAACCGCGCGCTCATGGGAAGCAACATGCAGCGACAGGCCGTGCCGCTGATCCGCGTGGATCCGCCGGTGGTGGCCACGGGCATGGAGAAGGTGGTCGGCAGCCACAGCGGCATGATCATCAAGGCCAAGCGCGCCGGCACGATCACGCAGGTCGACGCGCAGCACATCGTCATCGACAACGCCGACGAGTACGTGCTCCGCAAGTTCGTGGGCCTGAACGAGCGCACCTGCCAGAACCAGCGTCCGCTGGTGAAGATGGGCCAGAAGGTCAAGGCCGGCGAGATCCTCGCCGACGGCGCCAGCACCCAGATGGGCGAGCTGGCGATCGGCCGCAACGTGCTCGTGGCGTTCAACACCTTCGATGGCTACAACTTCGAGGACGCCATCGTGATCAACGAGCGTCTGGTGAAGGACGACGCCTTCACCAGCATCCACATCGAGAACTTCGACGTGGAGCTGCGCGAGACCAAGCTGGGCCGCGAGGAGTTCACGCGCGACATTCCGAACGTGAGCGAGCGCCTGCTGCGCAACCTCGACGAGAACGGCGTGATCCGCGTGGGCGCGAAGGTCGGCCCCGGTGACATCCTGGTCGGCAAGGTCAGCCCGAAGTCCAAGTCCGAGCTCAGCCCCGAGGAGAAGCTGCTGCACGCGATCTTCGGTCGCGCGGGCGAGGACGTGAAGAACGATTCGCTCGAAGTGCCGGCCGGCACCGAGGGCATCGTGATCGGCGCCAAGCGCTTCAGCCGTCGCATGCACCTGAGCGACGAGCAGAAGAAGGCCCTGAAGAAGGAGATGTCGGCCTACGAGGACGAGATGGACGGCAAGACCATCGCGCTCTTCCGCCAGATGGTGGCCGAGATCAACAAGGCCACCGGCAGCGAGATGGTCGACCCGAGCACCCGCCAGAAGGTCGGCGCGAGCCCGCTGCCCGAAGTCATCCTCGAGCAGGTCGAGGGCTTCAACACGAAGTGGATCAAGGGTTCCGCCGACGCGAAGGCGACGGCCGAGATCACCCACGGCCAGTTCTGGCCGCGCATCCAGGCGCTCCGCGAGGAGAAGGAGCGCAAGCTCGGCCACATGAAGCGCGGTGACGAGCTCGCCAGCGGCGTGCTTGAGATGGTGAAGGTCTACCTCGCCACCAAGCGACAGCTGAGCGTGGGTGACAAGATGGCCGGCCGCCACGGCAACAAGGGTGTCATCGCCCGCATCGTGCCGGAAGAGGACATGCCGTTCATGGAGGACGGCACCCCCGTCGATGTGCTGCTCAACCCGCTTGGCGTGCCGAGCCGCATGAACGTGGGCCAGATCCTCGAGGTGCACCTCGGCTGGGCGGCGAAGGTCATGGGTTTCCAGGCCGTCACCCCCGTGTTCGACGGCGCCACCGAGCCCGAGATCATGGCCGCCATCGACGACGCAAACAAGCACGTGCGCGATCGCGTGCAGGGCTTCGAGAAGACCGGCAAGGAGCCGGGCCATCCGCGCGAGCTGCTCGCGCAGATCCCCTTCGGCGGCAAGGTGCAGTTGCACGACGGCCGCACGGGTGAGCCGTTCCACCAGAAGACCACGGTGGGCTACATGTACCTGCTGAAGCTCCACCACCTGGTCGACGACAAGATCCACGCCCGCAGCACGGGCCCGTACAGCCTGATCACCCAGCAGCCGCTGGGTGGCAAGGCCCGCACGGGCGGCCAGCGCTTCGGCGAGATGGAAGTGTGGGCGCTCGAGGCCTATGGCGCCGCCTATGTGCTGCAGGAGCTCCTCACCGTCAAGAGCGACGACGTGGAGGGCCGCACCAAGATCTACGACAGCATGGTGAAGGGCACGAACACGCTGCAGGCAGGCATGCCCGTGGTGTTCGACGTGCTCTGCCACGAGATCAAGGGCCTCGGCATGAACATCCAGCTCGAGAAGCTCGCCACGGACAGCGCCCCGCTGCTCTGATCCGCACTCCGAACGAACCCCGTCCCAGACACGCCCCGTCACGAACGAGATTCAAGCCATGACCATCGCTGCAAACGCCGCAAATGCCGCCAGTGACAACGTCTACGACCGCGTGAACGACTACGGAGCCGTCCGCATCAGCCTTGCAGGCCCCAACGACATCCGATCGTGGAGCTTCGGCGAGGTGAAGAAGCCGGAGACGATCAACTACCGCACCTACCGGCCCGAGCGGGACGGCCTGTTCTGCGAACGCATCTTCGGCCCCGAGCGCGACTACGAGTGCGCCTGCGGCAAGTACAAGGGCACGAAGTACAAGGGCATCATCTGCGATCGCTGTGGCGTGAAGGTCACGCACAGCCGCGTGCGCCGCAAGCGCATGGGCCACATCAACCTGGCCGCGCCGGTCGTGCACATCTGGTTCTTCAAGGCCATGCCGAGCCGTCTGGGAACGCTGCTGGAGATGAAGACCAGCGACCTCGAGAAGGTGGTGTACTTCCAGGACTATGTCGTGGTCGACTCCCCCGAAGGCTTGGAGCTTGTTGGCGACGACAAGAAGCCAAAAAAGGTCGAATTCAAGACTGTTCTAACTGAGGATGAAAAGAACAGATTGGTTGACCGCTACGGCCCCGCCGCCTTCACCGCCATGATGGGCGCCGAGGCGATCCGCGAGCTGCTCTCCCCGCTCAAGCTCGACCTGCACGAGCTCAGCGACAAGCTGCGCGTGGAGCTGGCCGAGGCCAAGAGCAAGCAGAAGCAGAAGGACTACTCCAAGCGCCTGAAGCTCGTGGAGCAGATCCGTGGCAGCAGCAACGATCCGCAGTGGATGGTGCTCGACGTGGTGCCGGTCATTCCGCCCGACCTGCGTCCGCTGGTCATGCTCGAGAGCGGCAACTTCGCCACGAGCGACCTGAACGACCTCTACCGCCGCATCATCAACCGCAACAACCGCCTGAAGAAGCTGATGGACCTCAACGCCCCTGAGGTCATCGTGCGCAACGAGAAGCGCATGCTGCAGCAGGCCGTCGACGCGTTGTTCGACAACGGCCGCTGCCGTCGCCCGGTGCTGGGCAGCAGCAACCGTCCGCTCAAGTCGATCACCGACATGATCAAGGGCAAGCAGGGCCGCTTCCGCGAGAACCTGCTCGGCAAGCGCGTCGACTACTCGGCGCGTTCGGTCATCGTCGTGGGTCCCGAGCTCAAGCTGCACCAGTGCGGCCTTCCGAAGAAGATCGCGCTGGAACTGTTCCAGCCGTTCATCATCCGCAAGCTGAAGGAGCGTGGCCTGGCCGACACGATCAAGAGTGCCAAGCGCATGCTCGAGCGCCGCGAGATCGAGGTGTGGGACGTGCTCGAGGAGGTCATCAAGAACCATCCTGTGCTGCTGAACCGCGCCCCCACGCTGCACCGCATGGGCATCCAGGCTTTCGAGCCGGTGCTCGTGGAAGGCAACGCCATCAAGATCCACCCCCTCGTCTGCACCGGCTACAACGCCGACTTCGACGGTGACCAGATGGCCGTGCACCTCCCGCTCTCGCTCGAGGCGCAGGCCGAGGCGCACGTGCTCATGATGAGCACGCACAACATCTTCAGCCCAGCGAACGGCAACCCGATCGTCAGCCCGTCGCAGGACATCGTCATGGGCGTCTACTTTCTCACGGTCACGCAGGCCGAGCCGCCGCTGGCACTCGACCGCTACCTCGAGGGCGCCCCGGAGATGACCGCCGCCGAGAACAAGACGATCCGCGCCATGCCGCGCTTCGCGCACCCGCACGAGGCGATCCTGGCGTGGGAGACCGGCAAGATCGACTACCACCAGTGGATCGAGGTCCGCTTCGACCGCTTCAGCGAGATGGTGCTCGAGGCCGGCAAGGCCGCCAAGAAGCTCAAGACCAGTCGCGCCATCACCACGGTGGGTCGCCTGATCTTCAACGAGATCCTGCCGGCCGACATGCCCTTCTACAACTGCACGCTGGGCAAGAAGGGCGCCGCCAAGGTGATCGACGAAACCTTCCGCCGCAAGGGCAAGGCCGACACGATCCGTCTTCTCGACGACATGAAGGAGACGGGCTTCCGCTACAGCACCCGCAGCGGTCTCAGCTTCGGCGTGACGGACCTGCGCGTGCCTGGCGACAAGCAGAAGCTGCTCGACGACGCCGAGAAGCGCGTGGTGAAGGCGCAGCGCCAGTACGAGAGCGGCGCCATCACCGACCAGGAGCGCCGCAACCAGGTGCTCGAGGCGTGGGCGAAGTGCCGCAACGAGGTCTCGGAGCGCCTCATGGAGACGCTCAAGAACGACTGGCGCTCGATGGAGGGCGTACCCGTCCCGTCGCCGGCGAAGGACGGTCCCGCACCGAAGGACGCGCGTCGTCACCTCAACTCGGTGTTCCTCTTCGCCGACTCCGGCGCACGTGGCAACAAGAGCCAGATGCAGCAGCTCGCAGGCATGCGCGGCCTCATGGCCAAGCCGAGCGGCGAGATCATCGAGACGCCCATCAAGGCGAACTTCCGAGAGGGTCTCACGGTGCTCGAGTACTTCAGCTCGACGCACGGCGCGCGCAAGGGCCTGGCCGACACGGCGCTCAAGACCGCCGACTCGGGCTACCTCACGCGCAAGCTGTGCGACGTGGCGCAGAGCGTCACCGTGGTCGACGTGGACTGCGGCACCAAGCGTGGCGTGCCCAAGCACGCCGTGATGAAGGGCGAGGACGTCGAGGTGCCGCTGCGTGACGTGATCTACGGTCGCACGGCGCTCGCGAACCTGGTCGATCCGCGCACCGACAAGACCATCGTGGAGGCCGGCCAGATGATCGACGCGCGCATCGCGCGCGAGATCGAGGGCTTCCTCGGCGAGGACGGCGTCTTCCAGGTGCGCAGCCCGCTCACCTGCGAGGCCGAGCGTGGCGTCTGCGGTCGCTGCTACGGCATGGACCTCTCGACCGGCAAGGCCGTCGAGCAGGGCATGGCCGTCGGCATCATCGCGGCGCAGTCGATCGGCGAGCCGGGCACCCAGCTCACCATGCGCACGTTCCACACGGGCGGCATCGCCTACACCACCGCCGCGGAGAGCCAGCACAAGGCCAGCAATCCCGGCGTGGTGGAGATGGTCGACTGCAACGAGGTGGAGTACGAAGGCAGCTTCGTGGTGCTCAAGAAGACGGGTCTGCTGCGCGTGCGCGACGCGAAGGGCCGCGAACTCGAGAGCTTCAAGGTGCCCTACGGCTCGCGTCTGCAGGCGAAGCCCGGCGCCACCGTGAAGAAGGGCGAGCTGCTGCTCGAGTGGGATCCGCACAAGACGCCGATCCTCAGCGAGAAGAGCGGCACCGTGCACTTCGAGGACATCGTCATCGGCGAGACCATCAAGGTCGAGGAGAAGACCGGCGGCGTGCGCGAGACCATCGTGATCGAGCACAAGGGCGAGCGTCACCCACGCATCGAGGTGCGCTCGGCCAGCGGCGAGATCCTTGACTTCCACCACCTGCCGGCCAAGGCCCGCATCGAGGTGAAGGACGGCGACACGGTGAAGGCCGGTCAGCCGCTCGCGCAGACCCCGAAGGAGTCGGCACGCAGCGCGGACATCGTGGGTGGTCTGCCGCGCGTCACCGAGGTCTTCGAGGCCCGCAAGCCGAAGGAGCCCGCCGTGCTCGCCGAGATCGGCGGCGTGGTCGAGCTGCACTCGGACAAGCGCAAGGGCAAGATGACCATCCGCGTGGTGGGCGAGGGCGAGGTCCCCTTCGAGCACCACGTGCCGCAGGGCACCCACCTGCTGGTGCACGCGGGCGACACGGTCAACGCGGGCGATCCGCTCGTGGAGGGCCCGCGCGATCCCGCCGACATCGTGCGCATCAAGGGTGAGGAGTCCCTCTACGTGTACATGCTGGACGAGATCCAGAACGTGTATCGCGCGCAGGGCGTGCCGATCTCCGACAAGCACATCGAGATCATCCTGAAGCAGATGCTCTCGAAGGTCCGCGTGGTCGCCAGCGGCGACACCAGCCTGCTGCTGAACGAGGTGGTGGACAAGAGCGTCCTCCGCCGCGTGAACGAGGAGCTCGACGAGATGCTCTTCATCGAGGAGCCCGGCCAGACGACCCTGCCGAAGGGCACGCTGCAGCCGCGCGACGAGGTGAAGGAAGCCAACGCCACGGCCGAAGGCCAGGGCAGGGACAAGGCCAAGACCCGCAAGCCGAAGAAGGCCACGGGCCGCACCCTCCTGCTCGGCATCACGAAGGCCAGCCTCCAGAGCGAGAGCTTCTTGAGCGGCGCGAGCTTCCAGGAGACCACCAAGGTGCTCACGGAGGCGGCCCTGAAGAGCGCGATCGACACGCTGGTGGGCCTGAAGGAGAACGTGCTGCTGGGTCACCTGATCCCGGCCGGCACGGGCTTCAAGCCCTACCAGGGCATCGTGGTCAAGCGCCTCGTCGAGGAACCGATCGACGACGAGACGA
>Ga0194133_10000392_pt1 | contig 91767 bp, 99 predicted proteins | sample TA2KigOf40mmetaG_FD_155448 | JGI IMG/M metagenome (GOLD analysis project Ga0194133, IMG submission 155448) | Freshwater microbial communities from Lake Tanganyika, Tanzania - TA2015055 Kigoma Offshore 40m | ecosystem: Environmental > Aquatic > Freshwater > Lake | place: Tanzania: Lake... | reverse complement strand
ATATCAGCACAACCTCGCTGCCAGGTCGGAATAGTCAAAACACCATGTCAACCGAATGGACCTATGCCTTGATGATGCATATGTCCAATTCAATCGGGGTGAATTGCACCTATTGCCATAACAGTCGTTCCTTTGCCGAATGGGCGCAAAGCCCGCCAGCACGGACGACTGCGTGGTATGGAATCCGCATGGTGCGGGACATCAACGTATCTTATATCGAACCGCTGAAGCCGCTCTGGGTGCAAAACCCGAATGGTCCGGCGGACGGCCCGCACGGCCCGCGGCTTGGGGCGTTGGGTGATCCGCTGAAGGCGAATTGTACGACCTGCCACCAGGGCCTCAATCGCCCACTTAATGGTGCGCCGATGCTGCGTGACTTCCCTGAATTGAAGCAGGTCAATCAAGGCCCGCTGCGTTCAGCCGATGCCACACCGCGATAATAGGTTGGGGCGGGATGACTGATCCCGCCCTTCCTTGCATGACTAAGCTTTGGGGCCTCCGCGTCTTGCGCGGGGGCTTTCCTTTTCTGGCTATCAGCAGTGGTGTTTCATGCCGAATGATTTGAAGGCGCAGGATCAGCGCCCGCATGCCATTGTGATTGGCTCTGGCTTTGGCGGGCTTGCTGCGGCGGTGCGGCTTGGTGCGCGCGGTTGGCGTGTAACGATCCTTGAAAAGCTTGATGCACCTGGCGGGCGCGCTTATGTCTTCCGTCAGGATGGCTTCACCTTCGATGCCGGGCCGACCATCATCACAGCGCCTTATTTGCTGGAAGAGCTTTGGTCGCTCGCTGGCCGTGAGCTTGCGCAGGATATTGATCTGCGCGCGATGGATCCCTTCTACCTGATCCGCTTCGATGATGGCGACGTCATGCGTTGTTCGGCCGATCTTGATGTCACGCGGGCAGAGGTTGCGCGGATTGCGCCGCAAGACAGCGCCGGGTTTGAACACTTCATTCTGGAGAGTGAGCGCATCTTTCGTGTGGCCTTCGCGGAATTGGCCGATAAGCCCTTTCATAGTCTTGCAAGCCTGATCAGTGCCGCGCCGGATTTGATCCGGCTTAAGGGCTATCGCACCGTCTATAGCCGTGTCTGTGATTACTTCGCCAGCGACAAGCTGCGCGTTGCCTTTAGTTTCCACCCGCTGCTGATTGGCGGGAATCCGATGACCACCACCGCCTATTACTGCCTGATCGCGCATTTGGAGCGGCTGCATGGCGTGCATTACGCCATGGGCGGCATGGGTGCGCTGGTGCAGGGTATTCTTGATCTCGCAACAAGGCTTGGTGGTAGCATTCGCTATAATGCCGAGGTGAAGCGCATCATCACTGAAGGCGGCCGCGCAACCGGCGTTGAATTGGCTGATGGCGAAAGGCTTGCCGCTGATATCGTGGTTTCCAATGCGGACGTCGCCTGGACTTACAGCAAGCTATTGCAGGATTATCCGCGCCGGCGCTGGACCGATCGCAAGATCGCCCGCGCGCGCTATTCCATGAGCCTTTTTGTCTGGTATTTCGGGACCAAGCGCCGGTATGAGGATGTTTATCACCACACCATGGTGCTCGGGCCACGCTATCAGGAATTGCTGCACGATATTTTTACGCGCAAGCACTTGGCCGAGGATTTCAGCCTTTATTTGCATCGCCCGACGGCAACAGATTCATCGCTCGCCCCGCCAGGCTGCGATGCCTTTTACGTGCTGGCGCCCGTGCCGCATCTGGGCAGCAAGGTGGATTGGGCCAAGCATGCGGAACCCTATCGTAAGGCGATTGAAAAACGCCTGGAAGAAACCGTGTTGCCTGGGCTTGGTGAGGCGCTGGTCACTTCACGCATGATGACGCCGCAGGATTTTCAGGACCGGCTGCTATCCGTGAATGGTGCGGCCTTTGCGTTGGAGCCGCAGCTTTTCCAAAGCGCCTGGTTCCGCCCACATAATGTCAGCGAAGAAGTGAAAGGGCTTTATTTGGTTGGTGCTGGCACGCATCCGGGCGCTGGTGTGCCGGGTGTGATTTCTTCCGCCAAGGTACTTGATCAGCTTGTGCCGCATGGCGACACGCTGAAGCGCAATTAGGCGCGCGCCGCACCAATCCGAATGGCACCGCGCGCACCGGCCCAATCTTCCAAAAGCCGCGCCGCGGCAATACGGCCAGACATCGCTGCCATGGGAATGCCGGGGCCGGGATGCACAGAACCTCCGGCCAGATAGAGCCCTTGCAAACGCGTGACCGCGCCAGGGCGCGCGAAAGTGCCGGTGGTGCCGTGGCTCGCGCGGCCATAGAGTGCGCCGCCTGAACCCGGGAAAAGCCGCGCGAAACCTTCAGGCGTGGTGACCACTTCCGCACCTGCGTCGCGCGCCACGTCCAATCCGCAAGCCTTCAGCAAGCCGAAGCCCTGTTCGCCAAGTTCCGTGATTTCATCGAGCGAATAGCCACGCCGATCACCATCGGGTGGCGCATTGATCAGCACAAGCATACGTTCTGGCGTGCCCTCTGGCGGCCCCGGCCCGTCTTCGCGATCCTGCGCGCATATATAGACTGTGGGGGTGGCGGTGATATCGCGTCGGCGGAAAATCGCCTCGAACTCCGCCGCGTAATCCTCAGCGAAGAACACATTGTGATGCACCAGCGGAAAGCCGGCGGTCGGCGCTTTCACGCACCAGGTCACGGCGGAGAGTGAACGCGCGGCACGTGGTGTATCCTCTGCCGCGCCACGAGGCGCCTGCCCCAGCATCCCCTGCGCCAGCGCAGCCACATCCCCGTTGAAGACCACTGCATCGGCAGCGAGTTCCTCACCATTTGCAAGCCGCACCCCACAAGCCCGGCCCTGACGCGTCAGAATCTCCGCGACCTCGGCACCGAAGCGAAACTCAGCCCCCTTGCCTTCTGCCAAGTGCTGGATTGCATCGGCCACGCGCCGCATGCCGCCCTTCACGAACCACACGCCATCCTGTTCCACATGCGCGACCAACATCAGCGTCGCCGGCGCCAACCAGGGTGAGCAGCCGCAATAGGTCGCATAACGTCCAAACAATTGGCGTAAGCGCGGATCACGAAAATGCTCGCCCAAGGCATCCCACAACGTCTTCATCGGCGCGGTGCGGATCAGCGCCGCGATATTGGTAATGCCCACGCGCTTGACCAGATCAAGCGGGGAGGGACGTTCGGCGGCAATGAAGGAACCGCGTAGCGTGCGGAAAATATCAGCGCTGCGGGCGCAAAAGGCGCGATAGCCGCGTGCTTCGGCCGCCCCCGCAAATTCGCCGATGGCATCAGCCGAACGTCCGATATCCGCGAATAGATCAAGCCTGCCACCAGCGCGCCAGGCATGCCGCGCCAATATATCCGCTTTCTGTAATTGCAGCGCGGTTTCCAGTGAGGCGCCGGCATCCGCAAACAAACCCTCAAAAATCCAGCGCATGGTGAAGACCGTCGGCCCGCCATCAATCGGGCTGCCATCCACCATCACCTCACGCATCTTGCCACCGGGGGTCACTGCGCGTTCCAATACCGTCACCGCCGCACCACGCCGCGCAAGGTCAGTCGCGGCCGCCAAGCCGCCCATGCCGGCGCCAATCACAACAACGCGGGGCGCAACCATGCTACGTTGCAGCGCTCAGTCGCCGACCGCGCCCGGCGAATTGCCGATCCACCGCGCGCCGATGCCAGATGATCAGCGCCACACCCACCACCAACGGTACCGCCCACATGAAGGGATTGAGCGCCAATTCGGGAAAAATCCTGACCGACCCAAAGGCCATGAAGGCGGTGTAGACGGAAATGCCAGCCCCCACCAAAGCCTTGATATGTTCCTTGATCCAGGAACCCGGCCCCGGTTCGCGCGCCAGGATGAACCAGAGATTCGTCCCCGCCGTCGCCAGCCCCACCATGCAAATGCCGATCATCAGCGGTTGGCCAATCATCCAGCCCTGCCAGGCGCAATTCAGCGATGCGGGAATCAGCGCATATTGCAAAAACAGATTGAGCCGCGAGCGGTTCAATTCATGTCGGCGCTTGTTGCGAATGGAAAGCCAGCCATACCAGGCAAGGTTTACCGTCAGCAGCCCAGTCATGAGCATCATCCAGCCGAAAATGCCGCGGATAAAGGCCTCGTCAAAACGGCCTTCCAGATGCGGGTGAGTCTCGATGGGTGCGGCCAGCGTCAGCAGACTCATGACCATTGCCAGACAGCCGGTGATCAGCAGCGCGAAGGTGAAAATCCTGCCCCAGCGCGCATGATTGGCGCCACCCTTCCGCCCGATCACAGGCACCCAGAAAGCAATGGCGCCGATGCTGCCCGTCACGATATGGGCGGCGACCAGCGCATGGAACAGGAACAGGACCATCCGAGCCTCCCCGGCTTTCGAGTGACAATCGCACTTGACATGCACTAATGTAAAGCATGGAAATCAGCCATGGCAGGTCAAGGATCGCTTACCCCCTTTGCCCGTCCTTGCCTGGGCATAAGGCCGGGTAGGGCGCTGTGAATCACGTGCCGGCTTTCCGCGCCTTTGCGCCGCCGCGGTCGGAACCTCTGCCCGCGCTGATTGCGCTGATGCGTTGCATGATCAGGGGCGATGGCGATTTGCTTTCGCTTCTGCCGGCCGAGGCTTATCGCATGCCAATCGGGCCGCTCGGCTATTCGCGCCGGTCCACCATTATCGTCAATCGCCCCGATCTGGTACGCGAAGTGCTGACCGATCCCAAGGGTATTCTGCCCAAAAGCGATCTGATGGTGCATGCGCTGGACCCGCTGATTGGCGATTCGATCTTTGTCTCCTCCGGCGCTACGTGGCGGCGCCAACGGGCCATGATTGACCCGGCCTTGACGATGATGCGCGTCAACCGCGCCTTTCCCGCCATGGAAGCCGGCTCGGCGGCAGCAGAGGCAACGCTCACTGATCATGCCGCGCATGACACGCGCTTTTCACTCGACCTGATGATGAGCCACATGACGGCGGACATTATCTGCCGCACAGTATTTTCAACGGGCTTGGAAACGCGTGTTGCGCATGAGGTTTTTGATGCCTTCACCGAATTCGAACATAGCGTCGCGCAGGTGGAAATTCGCCGGCTGATTTTTGACCGCGCCTGGAAGCGGATTCCGCAAAAGGAAAGCGTGTTGAAGGCATGCAACCTTATTCGCGGTTATCTTGGCGAATTGCTCAATACGCATCTGGGGGATGGCGCGTCCAGTTTTGATGATATCGCGAGCGCCATCATCGCCGCGCATGATGTGGAAGGCAAAGCCTTCACGCGTGAGGAGCTGATTGACCAACTCGGCGTGCTGTTCCTCGCCGGTCATGAAACCAGCGCCAGCGCGCTGACATGGGTGTTCTATCTGCTCGCGACGCAACCCGCCTTGGTCGCACGGCTGCGTGCGGAAATTGACGAGATTGTCGGTCCTGGGCCGATCCTATTCGAACACACGCGCAAACTTCCATTTATACGTAATGTGTTTCGCGAAACACTCCGGCTTTATCCGCCCATCACCTTCCTGCCGCGTGTCGCCAATGAAGCTACGCGCATCGGCGATTATCCGGTGAAAAAGGGCGCGCTGATCATGGTGGCACCCTGGGTGCTGCATCGGCATCAAGCCTATTGGCGCGATCCGCATATGTTCGACCCTGATCGCTTTTTGCCCGAACGCGAAGCGGAAATGACCGCCGGCGCCTATATCCCCTTTGGCATTGGTCCGCGGGTTTGCGCGGGCGCGGCCTTTGCGCAGGTGGAAGCGGTGCTGTTGATTGCGCGGCTTTTTCGCCAATTTGATTTCCACATCGAAGCGCCTGGTGAGGTGCGCCCCGCCGCGCGGCTCACCACGCGCCCGGCGCGGCAGGTTATGTGTCGCGTCACCCGCGTTGCATGACAGGCAATCTGCTGCTGACCCTTGGCCGCCTGCCCAAGGCGCTGGATGTAGCGCGCGGTTTCGCCGATCTTGGCTGGCGCGTGGTGGTGGCGGAACCTTTCAAGCGCCATCTGGCGGGCGCTTCGCGCGCCGTAGCGCAAAGCCATCGTGTGACCGCACCAGCAGAAGACAGGCACGCCTATCTGGCGGATCTCCGGCGCATCATCGCCGACGAGAAGATTGATTTTGTCCTGCCGGTTTCGGAAGAAACCATGCATGTCGCCTTCCTGTGCGACAGCCTGCCCGCCACCACGCGGCTTTTCACCATGCCGCCCGGAAATTTGCTCCGCCTGCACAACAAGCATGGCTTCGCGCAACAGGCCGCCGCTTGGGGTTTGGCTGTGCCGGAAACGCATGCGCTTGGCGATCCTGCTGCCGAGGCACTCGCGCAATCCGGCCCGGTGGTGATCAAGCCAGTGCATTCCTGTTCCGGTCGTGGTGTGCGCCTTCTGCCCGCCGGGGCCACCTTGCCCGCGCCTGATCCCGCCATCCCCACCATTGTGCAGCGCTGCGTGATCGGCGCGGAACATAGTTCCTGTTCCATCGCGCATGACGGGCGCGTCTCATCCACCGTCATCTACCGCGCGGCACAGAAATCGGGCTCGGTCGCGGTCGCTTTTGAACGGGTGGAACATCCAGCGATTGCCGATTGGATCACGCGTTTCATCGCCGCCGCAAATTGGACAGGCTTCATCGCCTTCGACGTTATGGTGGATGAGGCCGGTCAGCCTTGGGGCATTGAATGCAATCCGCGCACGACAAGCGGATTGCATTTCTGGCAACGTGCGGATATCGCCCGCGCTGTGCTGGAACCTGGTTTCATCCCGCGCTGCCGGCCTGAAGCCCGCTTGCAGCAATTCTATTCGGCGCTCACGGAAACACAGATGTCGCTATTCCGGCGCGGCCCGTTTCGCGAAAATCTTCGCCAATTAGTCTCAACCCGCGATGTCACTTGGGATCGGCGTGATCCCATGCCTTTTCTGACCATGACCGCAACGTCATGGCCCATCATCCGCATGGCCATGGCGCGCGGAGTTCCCTTTGGTGAAGTCGCGACGCTGGATGTCGGCTGGTACGATTAAGTTCTTGCCCGCGGCACCCTGAAGGGCAGCATCAGCGCCTGCACCGCCAGATTATCAAAACGGTTCAAAGCCAGGCTTTCATGCACCGCGACCGCGTTCTGTCCTAAAAGCCGCGTGCGAATTTCGGATCGCGTGTAGAAGGGCGCATCCACCAAAGCGCGCACCAGCTCTGCCTTGCCATCCTCGGAACGTGTCGGGCGCGCTACGCGCCAAAGCCCCGGCGGCAACATGGCGGGCGGGGGGATTGGCATATCGGCAACCTCACCAGCGCGGTTCACCTGCAAGGCCAATGATTGCGCTGATCCATCGCGGCGCGATGCATTGTATAAAATCGCGGTCGCTTCCGGCATCGGCGCGCGGCACCAATCCCAGAACAGGAAATCCTCCTCCAGCGGCGCTACGCCTGTATTGGTGTCGAAATAGGAAAAGCCGGCCCAGCGCAGCGCAGGATTGTCAAAGGCCACTTCCACGCGCGAACGTGGCGCGATTGGCTGCCAATGATGCCGCCCCGCGCCATCCAGCCGAAACGCACGATGCGACAGCGCCTCAGGATAAAGCGTCACGCGTCCGCGTAACTTGCCAGGAACAGGGGCGGTTACTTCCGCAAGATCAACCACCAGCTTGCTGCCATCCCAGCGCATCGCACTTGGGCCGATTTGCAGAAAATCCACGCCGCGCCGTAGCGCGCCACGCGGGCGATCCGTCATCGCCCAACGCGCCGGCTTGCCGTAAAGGGCAACATGCATGCAACAATGGTTCAGCGGATCGCCGCCGCCACCGCGCCGCGCAAAGGCATACCAAGGGGAAAACACCGTGCCCAGAAAGGCGATGATGGTAATGCCATGCGCACCATCATCGGAAAGCGCATCCAGATACCACCAGCGATAGCCACGCTCAGCCACGGGCAGGGTGAAGTCCAAGCCCGTCGCGTTCAAATTTTCATGCATTGCAAAGCCGCCATGTCACGCGGCCATTTCCGCCCGCATCGCGTTGCGGGTCAAGCCGGGCGGCACGCACCGCCCGGCGGGCGGCCTCAGGCCTTGCCCTTATAGACTTCAATCATCTGTCCAAGCAGCTTCAGCGCCTCATCCTTCGGGCGCTGGAAGGCATTGCGGCCAACGATGGACCCATTGCCACCGCCGGCATGGATCGCGCGCGCTTCAGCGAGCAGCGCATCCGTGCCCTTCGCCTCACCGCCCGAGAAGACCACCAAGCGGCGACCATTGAAGCAGGCCTGCACCACATGGCTGATGCGCTTCGCCAAGTCGCTGCCATCAATCTTGCGCTCGATATAAACCTTCTTCGCGGCATCCAGGCTGAGCACATCGGTGGGCGGCTTCACCTTGATGATATGCGCCCCCATCAGCGCGGCCATATGGGCGGCATAGGCGCAAATGTCGAAGGCGGTTTCGCCGTTCTTGTCCAGCACCGGCCCGCGCGGATAGGACCAGACCACCACGGCAAGCCCCGCTGCCTTGGCTTCTTCCGCCAATTCGCGGAGTTCTTCCATCATCTCAAACTGGTATTCGGATGAAGGATAGATGGTGAAGCCAATGGCCGAACACCCAAGGCGAAGCGCATCGGCCACGCTTGCCGTCACGGCCTGATCCTTGGTGGTGGAAAGGCTGTTGGATGAATTGACCTTCAGAATGGTCGGGATGGCGCCCGCGAAAGTCGCCGCCCCCGCTTCAATCATGCCAAGCGGCGCGGCATAGGCGTTCAGGCCCGCTTCAATCGCCAATTCGAAATGATAATGCGGATCATAAGCCGCTGGATTCGGCGCGAAGGACCGCGCCGGCCCATGTTCAAAGCCCTGATCCACCGGCAGGATCACCATGCGCCCCGTGCCGCCCAGCTTCCCTTCCATCAGGATGCGGGCGAGATTCGCCTTGGTGCCGGGTGTGTCGCTTTCATACCAGGAGAGGATTTCCTTCACGCGGCGCGTCAGCTTCATCTTGGGTTCCTTTTGATTGCTCGAAGGGCGGGCGTCGCACTAGCGCAGCCGGCATTGCCTGTCACGGGTGCGTTATTTCGGCTGATCCTGTGGCGGTACTGTGGCGAAAAGCGCGGAAATGCGCCTTTCATCATCCCGCCGGCGCGGATCAAGCCCGCCCAAATCCAGCGCATCGGGCCTTGTGCCCAGAACCTCGGCCCCCGCTTCTGCGGCAGCGCCCAGCACGCTTGCCGCCGAAGGGGGCGCCAGATCGAATACCACCAGCTTGAACCCGGCCCGCAAGGCAGCTAGCGCGGCCCCAGGGGCGGCGGCGCAATCCAGCGCGGCGGTAAAGTTCGCGCCGGGATGCGCGCCCGCCGCCTGGTCCAGCACCGCCTTGAACCAGCCCGGCCCGGCATTCAGCGCCGCACCAGGCGCCGAGAGCAGCAGCAAGGGCCGCCCCGCGGCAACGCTGAGCGCCCATTCGGCTTGCGCGCGCCCATGCACCACCACCGCCGGCAGCTTCAGAAACGCCTTTACCATTGACCCAGAGGCCTTTGCATGCCAAGCATTTCGTCAAGTATCTAGCCTTTAGGTCCTCTTGCGCCAAGGCGTTTGGAGAAGCATGAGCGAAGGTCATTCCGATCCGATGGCGGCAGCAATGGTCCGGCTGGAGTCAGCGTTGGAGCGTTTGGACCGCGCCGTGGAAGCCCGCCGCGCCGCCACCCCGCCGGGTGATGGCGATATGGTGCCAAAGGCTGCCGTGGCGGCGCTCGCCGCCCGGCTCGATGCCACCATCGCAAGGCTCCGCAGCCAGGAGGATCAGGACTGATGGCGCAGGTTACGGTGCGCGTCGGCGGCTATGCCCATCCGGTCGCCTGCCAGGATGGTCAGGAAAAACACCTCACCAATATGGCGGCCGAGGTGGATAAGCGCATCTCCGCGCTCAAGGCCATGGGCATCCAATTCGGCGAAACCCGCATGTTGCTGCTGGCCGCCTTGCAATTGGCCGATGAGGCGATGGATTTGAAGGCGGAAAATGATGCGCTGAAAGCCAGCGGTGCCGTCCCGCTGGAAGCCCCCGCGCCCGACCCTGCCCTGGCCGATGGCCTGCTGCGCCTCGCTGAAAAGCTTGAGATCATTGCAGCGCGGCTTGAGGAAGCCTAACTAGAAGCTGCGGGGCTGCCAGGTGCGCCAGGCAATTCATCCCCGGGGCCAATGCACATCCTCCGGGAGCTGGCTCTGTCCGGGCCGTGGTTCGGGTATCTGGCGCCCACCTGCTGACGCAGGCCTTGGGAGGATGAGACGCCAGCGGCCATGGTGGCTCCGCACCCCATCTGCCATTTGGACCCAAGCGTGACCAAGGCTGACGCCGCCACCCCACAGCATGCAGGCTTGCTCGCCGCCAAGGCCGCAGCGCGCAAACTGGCGCGCACCAAACGGGCAATGCTGGTCAACGCCGATGCGCCGATGCGCTTGGCCGAGGCCGTGCTGGCCCTCTACGCCCCGGCGCCCGGCGCCATCATCGCCGGCTATTGGCCGATGGGCGAGGAGATGGACCCGCGCCCCCTACTGCTGGCTTTGGCCGCGCAAGGGCACCGGCTTGCCCTGCCCATCACGCCGCCGCGCGGCCAGCCGCTGACCTTTCGCGCCTGGACGCCGGGCGCGGCGCTCAGCCCTGGCCCCATGGGCACCTCTGAGCCGGCCTCGGGCGAGAAGCTCCGCCCCGATATCCTGCTGGTGCCGCTTTTGGCCTTTGACCGTGCCGGGCGCCGGCTTGGCTATGGCGGGGGGTATTATGACCGTACGCTTGCCGCGCTGTCGGGTGCAAAAGCCATCGGCATCGCCTATGCGGGGCAGGAAATGCCCGAAGTGCCGGCAGGGCCGCAGGATTTCCGCCTGCCCCTGATCGCCACCGAAGCGGGCGTCATTTTGTGTGGAGACCCCGCGTGAGGCTGCTGTTTCTTGGCGATATTGTTGGCCGCGCCGGGCGTGATGCCGTGACCGCAACCTTGCCGGGCTTGCGCGAAAAACTCCGGCTCGATCTTGTGGTGGTGAATGCGGAAAACGCCTCGCACGGGTTTGGGCTGGCGCCCGAGATGGCGCGCGCGCTGTTCATCGCGGGCGCGGATGTGCTGACGCTTGGCAATCACGCCTGGGATCGAAAGGAAATCATTCCCTATATCGAAGGCGAACCTCGACTGATCCGCCCGCTGAATTACCCACCCGGCACGCCCGGCAAGGGCGCGGTGGTGGCGGTGCTGGCGGATGGCAGGCGCGTCTTGGTGTTGCAGGCCATGGGGCGGCTATTCATGGAACCGCTGGATGATCCCTTCCGCGCCATTCAGGCTGAATTGGCGCAGCATAGCCTGGGCCCTCAAGGCACGGTGCAGGCCATCATCATTGATTTCCATGCCGAAGCCTCATCGGAAAAACAGGCCATGGGCCATAGTTTCGATGGCCGCGCGAGCCTAGTGATCGGCACCCATACCCATGTGCCAACCGCCGATCACCGTATCCTGCCCGGCGGCACGGCGTTTCAGACCGATGCCGGCATGTGCGGCGATTATGATAGTGTGATCGGCATGCAAAAAGCCGGCGCTTCCATCCGCTTCTGGCGCAAGGTGCCGGCGGAACGTCTGGCCCCGGCGGAAGCAGAAGCGACGATTTGCGGGTTGTTTGTTGAAACGGATGACGCCACCGGCCTTGCGCGGCGCGTCGCACCCTTGCGCATCGGCGGGGGCTTGGAAGCGACGCTACCGGCGGTTTGATCTGGCTTCAGTACAATGTTTCGGCATTTCGCGCGGGTGCCGCCGCATCATACGCGGCCGGATCCACCATGCCGCCCGTATGGGCTGCGATCATCTGGCCGGCAGTGGGTACGCCCGCCGGACGCGGCACATCCCCCCACAGCCGCGACCGCACAATGGATTTCGCGCATTGCATGTAAACCTCATAAGGGCTGACCAGGATCACGCTGGCAGGGATTTTACCGCGTTCCGCAAACCGCGCGCAAAGCGCGGGGTCAGCGGTGATGCGTGCCGTACCACCAACGCGCAGCGCCTCTGCCACGCCGGGAACCAGAAACAACAGCGCGACGCGCGGGTCTTCAATTATGTCACGCAGTGCGTCCAAGCGGTTATTTCCGCGCCGATCCGGCAGAGCAAGTTCCCCATCCGGCAGGCAAGTCACAAAGCCCGGCGCATCGCCGCGCGGCGTGGCATGCAGGCCATTGCTGCCGATGCTGGTGAGAATGCAAAAGGGGCTGGCCGCGATAAAGGCGCGTGCCGTGTCATCCAATTTGGGCGCGACCTTCTTTAGCGCGCGCTCGCTTGGGGCCTCATAATGCCGTGCCAAGGCTTCCAGGCTGGTGATGGCGAAGGGATCTGGGGTGGGGGCTTGGTCCATGGACCCATCTTGCCCCGGACGCTTGCTTGGCGCCACCCTAGTCAACAGATATAAACTGCTCTGGTTTTCCTTTTCAAAAGCGAGAGTAACGGCAATGGCCGGTCATTCCCACGCGAAAAACGTCATGCACCGCAAGGCTGCCCAGGGGGCGAAGAAAGCCCAGGCCTTTGGCAAGCTCATTCGCGAAATCACCGTCTCCGCCAAAATCGGCTTGCCTGACCCAGCGGCCAACCCCAGGCTGCGCGCCGCGGTCAAGGCTGCGCTGACCGCGAATATGACGCGCGATACGATTGACCGCGCCATCAAGCGCGCCGTCACTGCCGGGCAGGGCGAGGATTACGAGGAAGTGCGCTATGAAGGCTATGGCGCGCATGGCATCGCCATCATTGCCGAAGCGCTGACCGATAATCGCAACCGCACCGGCGGCGATTTGCGGTCCATGTTCGCCAAGAATGGCGGTGCGCTGGGGGAGACGAATTCAGTCGCCTTCCAATTCGAAAGGAAGGGCGTGCTGCGCTACAAGGCCGATATCGCCTCAGCCGATGCCATGCTGGAAGCAGCGATTGAAGCTGGTGCCGAGGATGTGGAAAGCACCGAAGACGTGCATGAAATCTCCACCAGTGTTGAGGATTTCGCCGCGGTGCGTGATGCGTTGGAAGCGCGCTTTGGCACGGCGGATGCTGCAAAGCTTGAATGGTGGTCCACCAATGACATCAAGCTGGATGAAGAACGCGCCAAGGATGTGATGAAGCTGCTCGATATGCTTGATGATCATGACGATATCCAGAATATCTACGCCAATCTTGAGGTCGAATAGGCCGCGCGCGTGAACCGCGCCGCGATGGAAGCGCGCCTGCGCGACAGCTTCGCCAAGCAGGGGCTGATGACGCTTTTTGGCGCCACCATGACCAGCATTGCGCCGGGACAGGTTGAGATAAGTCTTGCGCCGAAGCCTGAGCTTTCGCAGCAGCATGGCTTTGTGCATGGCGGCGCTTTGACCGCCATTGCTGATAGCGCGGCAGGTTATGCCGCGCTCAGCCTCATGCCCGCCAATCGCGGCGTGCTGACCACTGAAATGAAAATCAATTTCTTGGCACCTGCTGCCGGGGATCATATCATCGCGCGCGGCAAGGTGCTGAAGGCTGGGCGCACGCTCAGCCTGGTGCAGACAGAAATATTCGCCGTGAACGCTGATCAGGAAAGGCTGATCGCCTTCCTGACCGCGACCTTCATGACCATCGAAAGCCGCGATGGGATTGAGGACTAAACCAAGCTATTTTTGATCGCATTTTCCGAGCCGCCAAGTGATTCCACTTGGCTTGAAAATGCTCACCTCATCGCGCCTTTCAGCACGATGGTGATCTCATCCAATATCGCCGGATCATCAATGGTGGGCGGCACCGTGTAAGGTTCGGCATCGGCAATCTTGCGCATGGTGGCGCGCAGGATCTTGCCGCTGCGTGTCTTGGGCAGCCTTGCCACCACCTTTGCATCCTTGAAGGCGGCGACTGGACCGATCTTTTCGCGCACCAGTCCGATCAGTTCCCGCGCCAGCGCATCTTCAGGCTTGTTCACGCCGGACTTCACTACCACCAGGCCAAGCGGCACTTGCCCCTTCAGCGTATCGCGCACGCCAACCACGGCGCATTCGGCGATATCAGGATGCGCCGCCAGCACTTCTTCCATCGCCCCCGTCGAAAGCCTGTGGCCCGCGACATTGATGATGTCATCCGTCCGGCTCATTACAGAAACATAGCCTTCCGCATCAATCATCCCGGCATCGGCGGTGCTGTAATGGCCCGCGAAATGCGACAGATAGGCTTCCTTGAAGCGCTCATCCGCATTGTAGAGTGTCGGCAGCGCGGAAGGCGGCAAGGGCAGCTTCACCGCAAGGCTGCCGATTTGTCCGCGCGGGACAGGCTGGCCGGCCTCATCCAACACCACCACATCATAGCCAGGCGCTGGCTTGCCGCCGGAACCGGCGCGGGTTGGGAAAAGCCCCAGGCCACGGAAATTGCCGGTGATGGTCCAGCCGGTTTCCGTCTGCCACCAATGATCCACCACGGGCTTTTGCAACAGGCGTTCCGACCAAATGATGGTGTCGGGATCGCAGCGTTCCCCGGCCAGATAAAGCGCCTCCAGCTTCGACAGATCGTATTTCTTCAAGAACATCCCATCCGGGTCTTCCTTCTTGATGGCGCGAATGGCGGTGGGTGCGGTGAACAAAAGCTTCACGCCATGATCCGCGCATACGCGCCAGAAGGTGCCGGGATCAGGCGTGCCGACAGGCTTGCCTTCAAACAACACCGTGGTGCAGCCGGCCAGCAGCGGCGCATAGACGATATAGGAATGCCCAACCACCCAGCCGACATCGGAAGCCGCCCAATACACATCGCCGGGCTTCATGCCATAAACGAGTTCCATGGAATGATGCAGCGCGACCGCATGCCCGCCATTGTCGCGCAAAATCCCCTTGGGCTGACCGGTGGTGCCTGAGGTATACAGGATATAAAGCGGATCAGTGGCGGTGACAGAAACGCAAGCATGCGGAGCGGCGGCCGCTTCGGCCACCAGCAAATCCTCATCCCGCCCCGGAGTCAGATCGCAGGGTGCTTGCGGGCGTTGCAGGATCAGCACGGATGATGGTTTGTGCGGGGAAAGTGCAATCGCTTCATCCAGCAGCGGCTTGTATTTCACGACGCGCCCAGGTTCCAGGCCGCAGGATGCGCTAATGATGGCTTTGGGCTTCGCATCCGCAATACGGCTGGCAAGCTCTGCTGCCGCAAAACCGCCAAACACCACCGAATGCACCGCGCCAAGCCGCGCTGCGGCCAACATGGCAATCGCCGCTTCCGGCACCATTGGCATATAGATCACCACGCGGTCGCCCTTGGTGACGCCACGCGCGGCTAAGGCGCCGGCCAGCTTTGCCACACGGTTCTGCAATTCGGCATAGGTGATGCGCTGTACCTGCCCGGTCATGGGGCTGTCATAGATGATCGCATCCTGTTGCCCGCGCCCGGCAGCAACATGGCGATCAACCGCATTGTGGCAGGTATTCAGCGCCGCATCGGGAAACCAGCGGCCATAGACACCCATCGCGGCATCAAAAATGCGCTGCGGCGCGCGGTCCCAATCAATGCCCCGCGCGGCTTCCGCCCAATAGGCTTCCGGGTCGCGCCGCCAGCGCGCATGGGTCGCGTCATAGTGCGAAGCCTCGGACATGGTTCCCCCTTTTTTGCGGCGGCGCTCTACTGGACTCAGCGTGCCGCCTTGGCGGGCCTGAGCGCAACCCCTTTCCCCATAGTCACGCGGTCCTTGCGCTGGCGCAAGCGATCCGCAGCAAAATGTGGAAACCTGCCGCCAAACCATGCGAGGCTACACCCATGGCCCTGCTGCGCCCCACCCTTCGTCGGAACACCCGCCCATGAGCGGCATCCTCCGCCGTGCCCTGGGCGCACTCGGCAATGGGCTGAAGCCAGGCTTGCGCGAATTCCTGCGCGCCCGGGCGCATTTCCACGCCGCACTCCCTGCCGGCCCCCTCATTGCGCAACGCTATGTGGTGTTTGACCTGGAATCGACCGGGCTTGATGTCAGCGGCGGCGATCGCGTGATTTCCATCGGCGCCGTCCGGCTGCGCGATGGCGAAGCGCGCGAGAGCTTCACCACCCTGGTCAATCCTGGCCGACCCATCCCGCCCGCTTCCATGCGTTATCATGGCATTACGGACGCCATGGTGGCCGATGCGCCACCGGCCGCCGTGGCACTTGCCCGCTTTCAGGATTTCATCGCCGATGATGTGCTTATTGTGCATAATGCTGGCTTCGATCGCGCCCTTATTTTCGCTGAGGAATTTCGCGGCGCGCCGGCCATCGGCAATCCCTTCCTGTGCAGTGTTGCCACTTCCCGCTGGCTCGATCCTGATGAAGCGGATCATTCGCTCGATGGGCTGTGTGGCCGGGCGGGGATTGTCATTGCCGGGCGGCACCAGGCGCTGGGTGATGCAGAAGCGACCGCCGCCCTTTGGGTCAGCCTGGTCGCACGCGCCGCCGCGCGGGGCGTAGATGATCTGGCTGAATTGGCGCGGCGCAGCCGCATGACCGCCGCCATGGCTGCGGCGGCAGAGCATTTCTGACGCCCCAGCCTACCAGACCTGCCCCGTAAAGCCTGCGAAGCTGGTGCGTGAAAAGCTGCGCACCGCTTTCAAAGCCTCCCGCAATGCCTGCCGGGCTCCCTTGGGCATGGCCGCGGTATCCACCAGATTACCGGGGCTGCGGCCGGCGGCTTGATCGGCCAATTGCTGGCGCAGCACCACATCCAGCAGCAGGGCAAAGGCGGCTTGCAAAGCGCCCGCTTCCTGCGCCGCGATGCTGCCCCGCGCGGCCAAGGCGGCGATGCGCTGAGATGTCCCCGTTTCGGTAACGCCATCGCGCAAAGCCAAAAGCCGGGCTGCGGCGACCAGGGGCATCAGCCCATGCAGCTTCAAATCTGTCCGGCTGCCAGGGCCGGGCTGATCATCGGCAAAGCCGCCGAACAGCGTCAGCCCCACCTGCAGGCTGCTATTCTGCGCCGCCATCGCTGCCAGCCAGGCCGGGCGCGCCGCCAATAGCGCCGCGAGGTGTTGGCGAAGCGCCGCCTCCTCGGCCCCATCACCCTGCGCCGGGCGGAAATCAAACACGATATCGCCGAACAGCAGGGCGGCACCGGCCCGGCGATTGGCCCATATGCCCATCTGATCGCGCCATTGCCGCGCGGTTTTCCGCCAAAGCGGGTTGCGCGCCATGATCCCGCCAGGGCACAGCGGAAAGCCCGCCTGATCAAGCCGCTGGTTGAAATCCTCAGTGAAGGGGCGAAACCAGGCATCCACTGTCCCGTGGTCCTGATCCGGGTAATCCTGCAGCATCAGCCCATTATCCTGATCCGGCGTCAGCAGGCTTTCACCCCGCCCCAGGCTGCCCATGACCAGCAGCGTGAAGGGCACCGGTGCGGCGCCGTGATCGGCCAGGGTTTCCGCCAGAATGCGCCGATGCAGATCAAGGTTGATGCCATTCACCAGCCGCACCACGGCTTCCGCGCTCAGCCCTTCTGCCAGCAGGGCGCGGGCAATACCGGCCTGCGCGGCTTTGATGGCCGCAACATCGCCCGACAGCGCCTCAAGATGGCTCAGCAGCCCGCCGGAGACAGCCGCGAGTGCCTCTGCCCGATGCAGCATGCCAAGGCAGCGCCCCGCCGCATCCAGCACCGGCAAATGCCTGAGCCCATGCTGGCGGAGCAAGGCAATGGCGCGCCAAAGCCCCTCATCAGGGGCGCAGGCAATCAGCGGTGCGGTCATGGCGGCGGCAAGCGGTGCCTCGGGGGCAAGCTGAAACGCCACGCGGCGCGCGATATCCTGTTCGGTCAGAATGCCAATGGCGCAGCCCGCATCATCCACCACCACCAGGGCCGAAGCGCGCGCTGACCCCATGGTGGCGATGGCTTGGCCCAAGGGGGCTTCAGCCGGTAGCACCGGTGGTGCCGCGCCTATGGCCGCACTTGCCGGGCCAGTCAGCACGGCGATGGGGGCATGGGCTGCAAGCTTAGGCCTTTCCGTCCCCATCATCTCCACGCCGCGCGCCTTTCACTGACCCGTCTTTTGCCGTCATCCGGCTATGTCTGGCGCAAAACATCCTCTGGCTGGTTGCGCCACCGCAAACTCAGCTCCGCCGGGTCGAAGGCGCGCTCCATCTCCTGCTGGCAGGAGAGGATATGAAACCGCAAGGCGCCACGAATGGAAGGGCCTTCGCCCTTGCGCTGGTCAGCATGGATCGGAAGGGTCGCGAAAAGCGGCGCCTCGGCCAACAGGGGTAGGGTTCTGGCGTCATGCGGGGCAGCCAATTGCAGCCCGGCCAAATGACCCGGAAGGGCGGCAAGACTGGCCGAAAAAGCCTCCTGCTCCTCAGCGGGCGGTGCCTCCTCCGCCATGAAATCGGCATGCAGCGCGACCAGCCGGTTTGCCAGAAGCTGCTCCTGACTCAGCCAGAAGGGGCGGAGCCAGGCTTCGGCCAGGGCCATGACATCGGTCTGGGCCGCCAGGAACACCTGCCAACGGCAATGCTTCAGCGCCGCTTGAAATTCCGAGTTACCGAAGAAATCCTTTTCATTTCTGCCAATCTTGACCCGGCAGTAATCAAGCACGGTCTTCTGCGCCACGAAGGCGCCCTGACGGTGCAGGAAAGCACCAAAATCATGGGGCTCCTGGGGGCGCGGGCGGCTCAATAAGTGGCGGAGAAAGCGCATCAGCGGCGGAATTCCTTAAAAAATCCTTGTTGCGGCTGTATGACCAGCATGTTATCGGCCGAAGGGAATCGGGTTGTCAAACGCCCGAATGAGGCCACGCGCAAGAGTGGTCAGATTAGGTCAAACAGGTCGCTCCCGAAAGCGACGATCGGAGGAGGCAAATTTATGCCATTGGTTGAATCTGGGGGATCGCCGTCCAATGCGGAAGCCCCTGCGGTGGATAAGGCCACCGCCAAGGCCCATTGGGCCAAAACATCCAGCCTGATGTTGCTGGTTTTGGGCATTTGGTTCTTCGCGAGCTTTGTGGTGCATATCTTCGCGCCTTCACTCAATGGCATTCGCATCCTGGGCTTTCCCTTTGGCTTCTACATGGCCGCTCAGGGCAGCCTGATCATCTTCGTCGTCGCGCTTTTCTGGTTCGGCAAGCGCCAGAACCAGATCGACGAAGAATTCGGCGTGCAGGAGGATTGATCCCATGAGCGGTGCCTCCAAGGAAAAAGACCCCTTTATCGCCTCGCTGGGCAAGATTTATGCGGGCTATACTGGCGGCTTTGCGGTTTTCGTTATTCTTATTGCCATTCTCGAACAAATGGGCGTGCCGGATCGCATTCTCGGCTATTTGTTCGTGGGTCTGACGATTGGCGTTTACGCCTATATCGGCATCATCAGCCGTACCCAGGCCGTTGCCGAATATTATGTCGCCGGGCGGCGCGTTCCTGCCATTTACAACGGCATGGCCACCGGGTCTGACTGGATGTCGGCCGCAAGCTTTATCGGCATGGCGGGCAGCCTTTATGCCCTTGGCTATGGTGGCTTGGCCTTCATCCTGGGCTGGACCGGCGGCTACATGCTGGTCGCCATTCTGCTGGCGCCATACCTGCGTAAATTTGGCCAATACACCGTGCCGGACTTCCTGGGCGCGCGGTTTGGCGGCAATGCTGCCCGCCTGATCGGCGTTACCGTGTTGATCACCGCGTCCTTCGTTTATGTTGTGGCGCAGATCGTAGGCGTTGGTATCATCACGCAGCGCTTCCTGGATGTGTCCTTCGGCGTCGCGGTGTTTGTGGGCCTTGCCGGCATTCTGGTCTGCTCCATGCTGGGCGGCATGCGCGCCGTTACCTGGACGCAGGTGGCGCAATACATCGTGCTGATCATCGCCTATCTGATCCCGGCCTTCCTGATGTCGGCCAAGGTGACGGGCGTGCCGCTGCCGCAGCTGATGTACGGCTTCGCGCTGGAACGCATTGCTGAGCTTGAAAACGGCTTCCGGGCTGCGGGCATGACCCCGCCACCTGGCGTGACCGGTTGGCATAGCGCACCGTTTATTGGGGCTAACGGGCAATTCTCGATCCCGGCGGCGATCAATTGGTTCGCGCTGGTTTTCTGCCTCATGGTCGGCACGGCTTCCTTGCCGCACATCTTGATGCGTTACTTCACGACGCCTTCCGTGAAGGAAGCGCGCCAATCCGTGGCCTGGTCGCTGTTCTTCATCTTCCTCCTGTACTTCACGGCGCCGGCCTATGCGGCCTTCGCCAAGGTGGAAATCTATCAGAACATCATTGGGCAACCGATCGCGAGCCTGCCGGAATGGATCAAGAGCTGGCAGATCGTGTCGCCTTATGGCGTGCCGTGGATCAATATTGTTGACGCCAACCGCGACGGCATTCTGCAATGGAGTGAATTCCGCATCCATCCTGACGTGGTCGTGCTTGCCACGCCAGAAATCGCGGGCCTTCCTTATGTGATCGCGGGTCTGGTCGCGGCGGGTGGTCTTGCGGCGGCGCTTTCTACCGCCGATGGTCTGCTGCTCGCGCTGGCCAATGCGCTGTCGCATGACGTGTATTACAAGATGATTGACCGCAACGCGCCGACCGCGCGCCGGCTGGTCATCTCACGCGTGCTGCTGCTGGTTGTGGCCTTGGCTGCGGCCTGGACGGCGGGCAATGCGGGGGCGGATATCCTGTTCCTTGTTGCCTGGGCCTTCTCCATCGCTGCCGCCGGTCTATTCGCGGCGCTGGTGATGGGGGTTTGGTACAAGAAAACCACCAATACAGCCGCGATCCTGGGCATGGCCATCGGCTATGTGGCCACCTTCGGCTACATGATCCATTCGGAATGGTTCGGGCTTGATTTCATCCAGTTGTTCGGATCGAAGGATGCGATCATCGCCGCGGCGCGCCAGGTGGGCAACATCAACCAGAACTTCACCTCGCCTGAATTGCGGGCGGAAGCGGCGGCCATTCTGGCCAATACCGCAGCGGTGAAGGACGGCGCGCTTGCATGGATCGGTAACATCTGGGGCAGCCCAATGACGACCGATACCATTGTACTGCGCAATCGGGTGACTGGGCGTATGTGGGGGATTGGCAGCATTTCTGCCGGTATCTTCGGCGTGCCGATTTCCTTCCTGGTCATCTACGTCGTGTCTCAATTCACCACGCCGCCAAGCCAGGCGATGCAGGATTTCATTGACGATATCCGCATCCCGAAGGGTGGTGTGCGTCTCGCAGACAAGAGCGAGGCGGTGGAGTAACAAATCTCTGCCTCGGTGGAGGTGCATTTGGGGCGGTTGCGGTAACGCAGCCGCCCTATCATTTAGGGCGTTATGGAAAGCAATTTCATCCTTGGCTATCTGCCCTTTTGGGTGGTGACCTATCTCCTGGCATTGACCGCCTGGGGCTGCCTTGGCCGCTTCATGATGCAATTCTTCATGTCGCCGTCGAATAGCAATTACATCTGGCGCGGCTTCCAGATGCTTACCGGCTGGGCGGTCTGGACCGCTGAGCGATTGGTGCCTTCCTATGTCACGCCGCCCTTCCTTCCCTTGGTCGCCGCATTTTGGCTTTTTGCCGTGCGGATGATCTTTGGCCTGCTGATGGTGGGGCTTGGCTATGCGCCGCGTATCAGCCCCCCAGGGGCGGGGTAGCTGCCATGACACCGCAAAGCCTTTTTGTCGCCACCGTCGCCACCAGCCTATTGAATGGCATGATCAGCCCGACCCTGCCGGTGATTTGGCATCTCTACCCCGTGTGGCTGCCGGAGCTTTTCCCCCCCACGCGGGAGGTTGTGTATTACGGCGCCTCGCTCATTGTCTCGACCGCGACGCTGCTGCTGGCCGCAGTGCCCGCCGCGATTTCGGAGCGTTTGGGCCTTGGCCTGCAAGGGGCGATGGGGGTCTGGTTCGGCACCACGCTATTGCTGGTGCTGCTGAGCTTGGGTTAGGCGCCGCTTCACGCAACTGGGTGTTTTCCGCCGCCCATCATTAGGGCTAGGCTGCCATGCTTGGCGCCCGGATACCCTGGCGCATGAGGGCCAGCGCTTGGAACGGCTTGAGGCATTGGCGGATTTGGTCATCCGGCGGGCTATCGGCTTCGCTCCCTTGGCCATTGCGCTGGTGGTGCTGTCGCTTTCCTTCCAACTGGCCTTGGTGCTGCGTTCCGGCGCCATGCTGGTGACGCTGCTCTGGCTGATCCTGCTGCTGAAACTGGCCTATGTGCCAAGCCAGAATATGCGCCATAGCGAAATTTGGCTGATGGTGGCGGACCGCCATGCCCCGGATGCCGTGCCCATGCAGAACGCGATGCGCATGGCCTTCGCCAACCGGCTCCGCTGGCATGCCGATAGGGCCGGCGCCGTCGCGGTGACGTTTTGGGGGCTTTATCTGCTGGTGAGTATCGTGGCGTAAATGGCCGAAGTCGCTTGGCCAAAGTGCCAAAGTGCAAGTTCAGGGCTGCTCCGCACGGCGTTTTCATCTCGCTGCTACTGGCTTTAGCAAGCAACGCCGCGCGCTTGAGGCAAGAAATGACAAGTTTCAGACAATTCAACGAGGATGGCCTTCGGCGCCCCATTTCGTGGCTTGCGTTCACTCAAGCCTAGCCATCTCGCCAGAGGGACAGAGGTGCGGCCTTGCCCTTCGGTATTGAATTACTTATCGGTCACATTGTAGAAAAGATTGGGCTGCGTTTTTTTAGAAGCCTCAGGCGCGGCAGGGAAGAAACAGGGGGACAAGAAATGACGGATCAGTTCAAGGGAAAATCCGATGGGGTCGAAATGGCCCTTCTCTTTGCTGGCATTGCAGCGGTTGTTGTGGCGTATTTCCTGCCGGCGATAACTTTTTCCGGCCAGCGCGGCGCAGCGGTTTACGGGCTTTCCATCTTTAGCAAGCTTCCAATCATGACGGCGCTTGCCTTTATCGGCATGGCGGCAGCAGGGGCGACGCGCCTTGTCCCCTCGCTAGACAAATACGCGGAAAAGGCGACTGTTTTCGCCATTCTGCTGGTATTGGCGCCCGCTTTGGTGGGTTTTATGATGGCTCTGGACCCCTGGACAGGTTTGCGTCAAACCATGCTGAAAATGGCCAATGTCCGGACCGTGATAGTAAACCCGAGCTTTGCCTATATCCCGCTTTTTGCTGGCGCCACGATGATGGCCTTCTCACTTCGCCGGCGTATGCGCCGTGCTGCGCCGGCTTCGGCCGCGGCCTGAAGCCTCAACCAAGCGCTGCGCTTGGAGCCGCGCTACGAAGCGCCTCTGCGACCCAGACGCCTCGCAAGCGGATGGGATATGCGCCTTTACGCCAAGGTTGTGGCGGCTCCATGCGCTGGTAAGGCTGGCGACGTAAAGGGCTACCCTGCTTGGTTTGTTGTGTGCGTGGACCTATCTGGCCTGGCACCGCCAGCATAGAAGCGCAATCATATTGCAGCGGCACTCGGAAACGAATTTCTGGATGAATGAAAATCCTCCGCGCTTGGATTGATGCTTTCGTGCAATAAAATCTGCTGGAGTTGACTAAAGACAGCCTTATTGTTCTTTTTAAGAAATGAAATCCTTGCGGCTTATTGACCATGCCGTCGAATTCTTGCGGGCCTACCATCAAGAGACTGGGCAGAACGGGCTTGCGCAACGTGTTCATGAGGTTCAGGCCCAGATTGAATCGACAGGAACCTATATTCATAGCCGGGAAGAACTCGAATACGGGGCGCGTATGGCTTGGCGAAACAATAATCGCTGTATTGGTCGGCTATTCTGGAAATCCCTTGCCGTAATTGACCGAAGGGATGCCACCACGGCGGTATCCGTGAAGGACGCGCTTTTGGTTCATCTTGTCCAAGCCACGCAGGCGGGGCGAATCCGCCCGACCATGACGGTGTTCGCGCCGATGCGTCCTGATGGAAGCATACCAGTGCGTATCTGGAACAAGCACCTGATCCGCTATGCGTTCCATACCGACGCGACCGGTTATGGGATCGGAGATCCAGCGCAGGCCGAGTTTACGGTGCTTTGCAAAAGCCTAGGATGGCAAGGGCACCGCATTCGATATCCTACCACTGCTGATAAGCGTGGACTCTGCGCCGCCAAGAATGTTTGAGCTACCGGAGGCTGCGGTGCTCGAGGTCTCACTCACGCACCCTGAATTTCCGTGGTTGGCGGAACTCGGACTCAAATGGCACGCTGTCCCGATGATAGCCGACATGGTGCTTGAAATCGGCGGCATCCACTATCCCGCCGCCCCATTCAATGGCTGGTACATGGTGACTGAAATAGCTTCCAGAAATCTTGGTGACGAAACACGGTATAATCTTTTGCCTGTTGTGGCGGACCGTCTTGGCCTCGACAGGGACAATGCTGCGGTGCTCTGGAAGGATCGTGCCCTCGTCACACTGAATGAGGCAGTGCGGCATTCCTTTGCCCAGGCCGGGGTCACTCTGACGGATCACCATGAGGCCTCGGAGCAGTTCATGCGATTCATGCGTAATGAAGAGGCCGCTGGCCGCGCAGTGACCGCGGATTGGGCATGGATCTTACCGCCAATGTCCGCATCGGCGCTGTCTGTATTCCATCAGGAATTCGATAATAGGCTTGTGCGCCCCAATTTCTTTCTTGCCGAAGATGCGTGGAGCCAATCCCCGTTGACGTTGGCTTGCCCAAGCCGCGATGCGGAGTGAAGGGCAATGGCCTGGGTGCGCGCGGCAGCCCCTTTGGTGGAAGGGGGCAGGGCCGATTGCAGCTTGCAGCGGCAGGTTCCTATTCAGCCGAACTGTGCACTCACCTTGCCAATCCCGCTAAACCGCGCTGTCAGCCGCGCGCCCGCTTTCAACCCAACCACCGGGGCACCAAGCCCCGCCACCACCAGCACCGCACCTGCCGGCAAGCCGCCGAGCCTGCGCGCCTCCGCCGCTGCCAGGGCAAAGGTTGCGTGGATATCAAAGGCTTTGCCACGCGGCGCGCCTTCACCTTCAATCAGCGCAACCCGGCTTGGCGCTGATGGCATGGGCCGGCGCTTGCCCAACACCAGCACGCCAAGCCCGGCCAGATCGGCGATTTCCGCCAAGCGATCCGCAGGGCCTTGGGTGAAGCGGCTGGCACTTACATCCAGGGCTGGGTGAATGGCGGCAATGGCGGGCGGTGTGGTCGCCCCGGGCTCCAGCGCTTCCCCCAACACCATAAGCAGGGCAGCCGAGGCACGGGCATGGCGCAAAATGTCAAGCGAAAGCCGCGCGCCATCATCCAGCAAGCGCGCTTCCAGCATTGGCCCGCTGACCAGGCTGCCATCCGCCGCCGGCGCCAGCCTGACGCCACACGGCGCGAAGCCAAGCCGCACCAGAATACCGCCGGCCACTTCCTCGGCATCATCCTGATCGGATGGCACGAGTTCCGCGGGTAGCGCTTCGAGTGGGTGACCATTTTCAAAGGCGTCAGCCATATTGGCGACCACCCGCTCCAACGCTTCCTGCCTGAGCATTCAAAACCCCCAGTTGCGGCCTATTTCGTCACAAAGGCCTTTTCCACCACATAGCTGCCCGGCGCGTTATTGGACCCTTCGGTGAAGCCGCGGGCTTCAAGCAGGGCCTTGCAATCACGGTTCATTGCCTCAGACCCGCAGAGCATCACCCGATCATGGGCGGGGTCCAGCGCAGGCAGAGCCAAATCAGCGAAAATCCGCCCGGATTCGATCAGATCGGTGATGCGCCCCTGGGTTGGAAAGGGCTCACGCGTCACCGATGGATAGTAGCGGAGCTTGCCGGCGATGATCTCGCCCAAAAACTCATGCTGCGCCAGATCGCGTTCGAACATCTCCCGATAGGCCAATTCCGCCACCTGCCTCACGGTATGGGCCACCACTACGGTGCCATAGCGTTCATAGACATCAGGCTCGCGCGTCAGGCTGAGAAAGGGGGCAAGCCCGGTGCCGGTGGCCAGCATCCAAAGGCTGCGGCCTGGCAGTAGATTATCGGTCACCAGCGTGCCGGTGGGTTTGCGGCCAATCAGCACCGTATCGCCCGGCTTGATGTGTTGCAGGCGCGATGTGAGCGGCCCGTTCTGCACCTTGATGGACAGGAATTCCAATTCCTCATCCCAGGTGGGGCTTGCCATGGAATAGGCGCGCACCAGCGGCTTGCCATCCACCATCAGCCCAATCATGGCGAATTCGCCGGCGCGGAAGCGAAGCGCCGCATCGCGCGTGCAGCGAAAGGAAAACAGCCGATCCGTCCAATGATGCACATGCGTAACCCGCTCCCCGAAATAGGCGGCGGGGATGGCGGGGGCGGGGGACGGGGCCGTATTCATGGTTGAAGTTTTGCGGCGGCACGGCGCGGCGCGCAACCGGCAAAACGCGCTTGCATCGCGGTTGCGGTCCGTTTCATCTGTGGCGATGGAAAACCTGCCCGAGGGCGTGCCCTCAGACCCCGCCACCAATCCCCCGCTTGGCCCGCTGGTGGATGCCACGCCGCGCCCCTTGCCGGCGCGCATTTCCCATAAGGGGCAATCGGTTGACCTGGAACCGCTCCATATCCGCCATGCCGAGGATTTGTGGCGCGCGGCAGAGAGCGACCGAACGGGCGAAGGCTGGGCCTATATGGGCTATGGCCCATTCAAGGATGCGGCGGCCATGCGCGCCCATGTCGCTTCCTTCGCGGTCACGCATGACCCAATCGCCTGGGCCATTCGCCCGCATCGCAGCGGGACAGTGGATGGCTGGCTGACGCTGATGCAAATCGCCCCTGCCCATGCGGATATTGAAATCGGCAATATCTGGTTTTCGCCCCGCATGCAGCGCACACGGGCGGCGACCGAAGCCATGTTTCTGCTGATGCGCCATGCCATGGATGATCTGGGCTATCGGCGGCTCGTGTGGAAATGCAATGCGCTCAATATTCCATCACGCCGGGCGGCGGCACGGCTTGGCTTTGTTTATGAAGGCACGCATCGCGCCCATTTGGTGGTGAAGGGCAGGCGGCGGGATACGGCGTGGTTTTCGATCATCGCTGAGGAATGGCCGACGCGGCGCGATGCCATCGCCGCCTGGCTGGATGCTGCCAATTTTCCGCCGGATGGCCGCCCACGCCAAAGCCTTCAGATGTTTTGCGATGGGCAGCGCTGATCCCCGCTTGCCTGTCCCGCCCGGCTGGCGCAGTTTCCGCTCCATCATAGGCATCGGGAGCTTGGCATGACCGAAGATAGCGTTGGCGCCTTCATTCCGGGTGAGCGCATCAGGCGCGAAGGCGCCGCTTCCGGCCCGCTGGCGGGCCTCAGCTTTGCCGCCAAGGATTTGTTTGATGTGGCCGGCACCGTCACCGGCTATGGCAATCCCGATTGGGCAGCCACGCATGCGCCGGCGACGCGCGATGCGCTGGTGATCACGCAGCTTTTGCAGGCCGGTGCGTCGTTGACCGGCAAGACCAAGACCGTTGAATTGGCCTATGGGCTGACGGGCGAGAATATCTGGCAGGGCACACCGAAAAACCCGGCCACGCCGGATCGCTTTCCGGGCGGGTCTTCCTGTGGTTCGGCGGCTGCTGCCGCTGCCGGTTTGGTGGATTTCGCCATGGGGTCGGATACCGGCGGTTCCGTGCGCATCCCCGCTTCCTATTGCGGCGTTTTCGGCATTCGGCCGAGTTGGGGCGCGATCAGCCTGACTGGCGCCTGCCCGCTTGGGCCGGATTACGACACGGCGGGCTGGTTCGCCCAAAGCGCCGCCATGCTGCGCCGCGTGGGCGATGTGCTGTTGCCACCTGGCGGCGCTGGCACGCTTGGACCGCTGATTTCAGTCGCTGAAGCCTGGGCCAATGCGGAACCCGAAACTGTGGCCGCGCTGACACCTGCGCTGAAAGCCGCCGAGGCGTTGTTCGGCCCCGCGCTTGTCACGCATGTCGCGCCCGAGGGCCTGGATGCCTTCTATGAGCATTTCCGCTGTGCCCAGGCCGAACAGGCTTGGACCGCGCTCGGCCCCTGGATCGCCGCCACCAACCCGAAATTCGGCCCTGGCGTGAAGGAGCGTTTTGATGCTGCCGCCGCCATGGACCCGGCGAAATCCGCCGCCGGCCGCGCCTTCCGCCGCGTGGCGCAGGCGCGCTTCCATGCGCTGCTGGGCGGCGGCGCGCTGATGATCTACCCGACTTCCCCCGCCCCGGCGCCGCTTTTGGCTTCCAGCCTAGCGGAGCAGAACAAGGTGCGTGAACGGACAATGGGGGTGACCGCCTTTGCCGGCTTCTGCGGCTTGCCGGAGGTGACAATCCCCGCAGGCAAGGTGGCTGGCGCGCCGGTTGGGCTTTCCTTGGTTGGCGCCCCGGGGCGGGATCGTGCAGTGCTGGCGGCGGCGGAAGCGCTGGCGGCTTCCTTGGGCATTGGGGGCTGAACCATGCGGATTCGTGAAGCCACATCTGCTGATCTGCCTGCCATCACCGCGATCTACGCCCATCACGTGCTGTACGGTGCCGGCACTTTTGAGGAAGTGCCGCCTGATGAGGCCGATATGGCCGCGCGCATGAAAAAGGTGTTGGCCGGGCGCGGCAATGTCTGGTTGGTGGCGGAAGATGAGGCCGGCCAGGTCAGCGCCTATGCCTATTACAGTGCTTTCCGGGAGCGTTCAGCCTATCGCTACACGGTCGAAAATTCGATTTATGTGCGCGATGATGTGCGCGGCCAGGGTGTGGGCAAGGCGTTGGTTGCCGAATTGATCGCGCGCGCGGAAGCGGCGGGTTTTCGGCAAATGCTCGCCATTATTGGTGATTCGGAAAATGTGGGCTCGATTGGCTTGCATGTGTCACTCGGCTTCAAGCAGATCGGCACCATGCGCGCGGTTGGCATGAAATTCGGCCGCTGGGTGGATGTGGTGACGATGCAATTGAGCCTGGGTGAGGGTGAGAAGACGCTACCCGCTGACGCCTGAAACTCGGTTCAGGCGTCAGACCCCATCACGGGCCGTTCAGCCCAGATGCTTGGCAAAGAAAGCGAGTGTGCGTTCCTGCGCGAGTGCGGCATCCTTCGCCACATAGGAACCGCGTTCATCACAGCCAAAGCCGTGACCCGCGCCCATATAGACGAAGACTTCCACTTCCTTCCGCGCGGCGCGGATGGCCTCCACATCACTCATGGGGATTGAGGCATCGGTTTCGCCGAAATGAAGTTGCGTCGGGCAATTCGGCACCTCATCCTTCGCCGCCGCAACGCCGCCGCCATACCAGCCGACAGAGGCTGAAAAGGCGCTGGTGCGGGTTGCGCCGTGCCAGGCGACCGTGCCACCCCAGCAATAGCCAACAATACCGCGCTTGGCCTGGCGGGGCAGGGCGGCGGCGGCGGCCAGCACATCCAATACGGTCTTGCCCGTATCAATCTTGCCGCGCAATTCGCGCCCGCGCGCCAGATCGGCGGCATCATAGCCGAGTTCAACATTTCGTTCCGCACGGTCAAAAAGCTGCGGCGCGATCACGGCATAGCCGGCAGCGGCAAAATCATCGCACAGCTTGCGGATATGGCGGTTCACGCCAAAGATCTCCTGCGTCACCACCAGGGCGCGCGCGGCATCCTGCGGGCCAGTGCGATAAGCCTGCAGGCGAAAACCATCAGCGGCGGTGAGAGAGATCATAGGCATGGTCGCGTTCCTTTCGGGGATGATGGAGCTTATCCTGCGGGCTTGGGTGGAATCGTCAAGTTAGACTGCAACAAGCAGGAAAAAGCGTGACCGGGCGCTGCGTGCGATGTGAAAAGCTGCTGCGTTTCGGGGCCTGATGCCGGGCGGGCTTCAGACCACGCCAACCCCTTCAAACACACCCTCCCCCGGCGGGGCGGGGCAGAATCGCCAAAGCCTCTCGCCAGCCGCGCTAAACCCCAAAAGGCTGGCCGAAACTGTCCCATACCCGCCATGCAGCGGCACTTTCAGCGTGACAGCCAAATCACCTTCATGGCTGTCATCGGCCAGTCTTTCTTCCCAGGCGCGCCAATCGCCCTGCGTCGGCTCAGGCGCGGCGGCGGCGCGAAACCGTGGCAAATGGCGCCGCGTGCGGGGGTGGCTTTCATCATTGGGTGGGTGGGATGTCACCATGGAAAAGCCCGGTGCCAACAGCATGGCCTGCGGGCGACCTTCGCCAAGGGCTTCGATGTAGAACGCGCTCCGCTGATCTGCGACCACCAGATTGAACGGGCGCCAGGCGCCGGCATCAAGCGCGGTGATGGCTTCCACCGCCGCTTCGGCATTCGGCGCATGCGCGGCCATGAGCGGCAATTCACCGCGGCTGCGTTTGCCCGGCGCCGGGCCAAGGCTACCCGGGCGGTTGAGCGCCGCCGCCAATACACCCTTGTTGCCAAGCGCCATCCAACTGCCGCCGGCGCTGCGGTCCCGCCCCCCGATCACGCCGGGATAGTCGGACCACCAGGCCGCCGGCGCATCCCAGGCGCGATCAGCCCTTTCGTCGCGATTGGCGGCAACCAGCATCGGCCATTCATGATCAGGCCGGTTCAGTAAAATCAGCGTGCACATTGTGTCCGGAAATTGCGCCGCGCCGCGGCGGCGCGCAAGTCAGGCTCAGAAGCGCAAATTCAGCGAAACGCCAGGGCGCCCGTAATGGCCATAATGGGGATAGGGCGCGGGCGCGTAGTAAACCGGCGGAGGCGGCGCGTAGTAAACGGGCGGTGGCGCGTAATAAACCGGTGGCGGCGGCGCGTAATAGACAGGCGGCGGCGCATAGCGCACCGGGGGCTGGATGATCACAACCTCCCCATGGCCACGCGGCGGATGATACGGGCGATGGTGGTATCCATACCCATGACCATATTGCGGATGCGCCGCGACGGTGGCGGCGGATAGCGCCAAACCCACCAATCCGAGGGCCAGTAAAGCAAAAGGACGGAGCATTGATGTCATGGCGACAACTCCTGTGACCCTTTCATGATGCGCGCCTGAAGCGGCAGAAAAAAGGCATTCTCAAAGGTCAAGCATCATCGGTTCCAGCGCATCGCCAAGCGCGATATTTCCGCCTTCCAGAACCTCGGCGTAAACGCCCAAATCCGCGTGGCCAAAATGCCGGTGGAGATCACGCGGCGGGTTCGCATCACGTATAGCGGTTTCCGGGTTCACCTCAGTCGCGGCGCAGCGCACGATACGCTTCACCACGCGAAGCCGCACCCGACCGATCTGGATTTCCTTGCCGATCCAATCAAACTCCGCCCAGGGCCGCCCGCCGGAGAAATAGAAATTCGCGCGAAAACGTAGCGGGTCCAACGCCATCCCGGCTTCGGCTTCCAACGCATGCAGGCTGGTAAGGCCAATGATGGAAACCACCTTCATCGCGACATCGGAAAAACGATGGCCGGGGGCTTCGATGAAGCGGGGTTCGCCGCGCGCTTCCGGGCCCAGGAAATCGGTCAAATAACGCGCAATGGCGGCCTTGCCTGCCTCGGTCCGCGTGTCGCGCAGAAAGGGCGCGGCGCCGGGCGCGCGGATGGCCAAGCTGCCATCATGCGGGTCAAAGGCGGTGTGCAGCAGGGCCAAGCGTTCATTGGCCATCAGGCAGCCGAAATTGCGCTTGGAAAGCCAGCGGGGTGCCGCCACATCGAAGGGCGCATCGCCCTGGGCGAGCGCGAAGCGCCTATCATGCGCCAGCATTTCGCCTGGCGTCAGCGCCACGGCTTCCAAAGCCTCGGCAGACAGCCCCTTCACCGGGTAGCGGTAGATCTTTTCGATACGCATCGGGCTCCCCCTTGAAGCAGATCAAGTCCAGATACCACATAACAAGCATTCTGGTGTCATTCGTTGCCCATAAGGGGGCGAGGGGCATCGTCCGCTCAAGAGAGGGACCACATGGATATCGAAAAATTTACCGACCGCGCCCGCGGTTTTCTGCAAGCGGCGCAAACCATTGCCATCCGCGAATTCCACCAGCAGGTGACGCCGACGCATTTGCTGAAGGCGCTGCTGGATGACCCTGAAGGGGCTGCAAGCGGGTTGATCCGCGCTGCCGGGGGGGACCCGATTCGCGCCAAGAACGCGGTGGAAAACTTCATGACCCGCCTGCCGAAAGTGACCGGCGGTGGCGCTTCCGCCCAGCCGAGCTTCACCGCCGATATCGTGCGCATCCTGGGCAATGCTCAGGAACAGGCGAACCGCGCCGGTGACGCCTTTGTGGCGCAGGACCGCGTGCTGGTGGCACTCGCCGGCAGTGAGGGCGATGCCGGGCGCGCGCTGCGCGTGGCAGGCGCAGAGCCCGACAAGCTGGAAAAGGCCATTGCGCAAATCCGCAAGGGTCGCACGGTGAATAGCCAGAACGCCGAAGACAGCTTTGATGCTTTGAGGAAATACGCGCGCGACATCACGGAAGTGGCACGCCAGGGCAAGCTTGACCCGGTGATTGGCCGCGATGAGGAAATTCGCCGCGCCATTCAGGTGCTGGCGCGCCGCACCAAGAACAACCCGGTGCTGATCGGCGAACCAGGCGTTGGTAAGACCGCGATTGTGGAAGGCTTGGCGCTGCGCATCGTCAATGGCGATGTGCCGGAAGCCTTGAAGACCAAGCACGTCATGGCACTTGATCTTGGCGCCATGGTCGCCGGTGCCAAATATCGCGGTGAGTTTGAGGAACGCCTGAAGGCCGTGCTGGCGGAAACCACGCAAGCTGAAGGCGAGATCATCCTGTTCATTGATGAAATGCACACGCTGGTCGGCGCCGGCAAGGCGGATGGGGCGATGGATGCATCGAATCTGCTGAAGCCAGCCTTGGCACGCGGCGAATTGCATTGCATCGGTGCCACGACGCTGGATGAATATCGCAAGCACGTGGAGAAAGATGCCGCACTCGCGCGGCGCTTCCAGCCCGTATTTGTGGGTGAGCCGAGCGTGGAGGACACCATCTCCATCCTGCGCGGCATTAAGGAAAAATACGAACTCCATCACGGTGTGCGCATCGCCGATGGTGCCCTCGTGGCGGCGGCGACACTTTCCAACCGCTACATCACGGATCGCTTCCTGCCTGATAAGGCGATTGACCTGGTGGATGAAGCATCATCGCGCCTTCGCATGCAGGTGGACAGCAAGCCTGAGGAGCTGGACGCGATTGACCGCGACCTCATGCGCCTCAAGATCGAACGCGAAGCACTGAAGAAGGAAGATGACGCGGCATCGCGGGACCGGCTGCTGAAGCTTGAGAAGGAATTGGCGGAGCTTGAGGAAAGCTCAGCCGCCATGACCGCGCGCTGGGAAGCGGAAAAGGGCGAGGTGGTTGAAAGCCAGAAGCTCAAGGAAGAATTGGACAAGGCGCGGACCGAGGTTGAATTGGCGCAGCGCCGCGGTGATCTGACCAAGGCTTCCGAACTGCTCTATGGCGTTATTCCGGGCATTGAAAAAAAGCTCGCGGATGCCGGCAATGGCGATGCCAAGCTGGTGAATGAAGCCGTGACGGAAGAAGGCATTGCGGCGGTGGTCAGCCGCTGGACCGGTATCCCGGTTGAGAAAATGCTGGAAGGCGAACGCGCCAAGCTGCTGCGGATGGAAGACCAGTTGCGCAAGCGCGTGGTCGGCCAGGAAGAATCGCTTGAAGCGGTTTCCAAGGCCGTGCGCCGTGCGCGCGCGGGCTTGCAGGACCCTAATCGCCCGATCGGCAGCTTCCTGTTCTTGGGCCCGACCGGTGTCGGCAAGACGGAATTGGTGAAGTCGTTGGCTTCCTTCCTGTTCGATGATGAACGCGCCATGACGCGCATTGACATGTCGGAATACATGGAAAAGCACGCGGTATCGCGGCTGATCGGCGCGCCGCCTGGCTATGTGGGGTATGAGGAAGGTGGCGCGCTGACGGAAGCCGTACGCCGGCGGCCTTACCAGGTGATTTTGTTTGATGAGGTCGAAAAGGCCCATGATGATGTTTTCAATGTGCTGTTGCAGGTGCTGGATGATGGGCGGCTGACGGATGGCCAGGGGCGGACGGTTGATTTCCGCAACACCATCATTGTGCTGACCAGCAATCTCGGTGCGCATGCCATCGCGGAATTGCCGGAAAGTGCCGATATTGAAGCGGCGCGGCCTTCAGTGATGCGTGCGGTGCGCGAACGTTTCCGGCCGGAATTCCTCAACCGGTTGGATGAGATCGTACTGTTCCGGCGCCTGGCGCGCGGGGATATGTCGGCGATTGTGGATATTCAACTGCGCGGCCTGCGCCGGTTGCTGGAAGATCGCAAGATCACGCTCTCCCTGGATGAAGCGGCGCGGGAATGGCTGGCGGAAGCGGGCTATGACCCGGTTTATGGTGCGCGTCCCTTGAAGCGCGTCATTCAACGGAACCTGCAGGACAAGCTGGCGGGGCTGCTGCTGGAAGGCAGCGTGAAGGATGGCGAAAGCCTGACGGTCACGGCCAGCCCCGATGGTCTGGAAGTGCGCCACGCCGCGCCGGAAGCTTCCCAGGACGAAGCAGCCTGAACAGGGCTTGATCAGGCGCTGCATTCGCGCGATTTCTGCTGCATCAAGGGCAGGAGAAACGCGAATGCGGCGCAGGATTTTTCTAGGCACAGGTGCAGCGATGTTGGTGGGGGCAGCCCAGGCGCAGCATCATGGCCATCACGGCGCGAATATCCCGGCGGATCAAATGTCCGCGCTGCGCGGCGCCAATCCTCAGGCGCTGACGCCCGCGCAATTGGCGCAACGCGTAGTGACCAGCCCGGCGCCGGCTGGTGTGCCGGGGCGTTGGGTATCCCGTGCGCCACTGCCCTTGCCGCGCAGTGAAATGGCCTGGGCCACCGCCTGGGCCGGCAAGCTGCATGTGATTGGCGGCTATGCCCAAGGGCAGGTGGATAAGCCCTATCACCATGTCTATGACCCCGCATCGGATCGCTGGCAGGAAGCCGCACCCTTGCCGCGCGGCGCCAATCATGTCGGCGTGGTGGCCGATGCCGGGCGGATTTATGCGTTGGGCGGTTTCACCGAACAGAACCGCGCTTCGGACAACAAGGCATTCGTTTATGATGTCGCGGCGGATCGCTGGTCTGCCATCGCGCCCATGCCGCGCCCGCGCGGCGCGGGTGCCGTCGCCGCCGTGGGTGGCAAGATCTATCACATTGGTGGCGCAACAGATCCCGCGCCTGAACGCGCCAGCATTTCCTGGAATGAGGTTTATGATCCGCAGGCCGATAAATGGACGCTGCTCCGCCCGCTGCCGGCGGGGCGTGACCATGCGGGCGTGGTGGTTTGGGAAGGGCGTATTCACGTCGCCGGCGGGCGCTTCAACACCTTTGAGAACAATACCGGCCTGCATCATGTTTATGATCCGGCAAGCGATACTTGGCGCCAGCGTGCGCCGATCCCGACACCACGTTCCGGCCATGGCATGGCGGTGCTGCGCGGGCGCTTCTGGTGCATGGGTGGCGAGGAACGGCTTTATGACGCGCAGAACCGCCCGATTGATCGCGTGATCGGCACGGTGGAATCCTATGACCCCGCCACCGATAGCTGGCAGCACCACGCGCCGATGCCAACACCGCGGCATGGTTTGGGCGCGGCGCTTATTGGCGATTGGATTTATGTCGCGGGTGGCGGGCCGATTGTGGGCGGCGGCATTCAGACCGCGGTGCATGAGGCTTTCACGCCGGGGTAATTGGTTCCCTCAAAACCCCGCGAATTTCAAGACCAATCCTGCAATCGCGGTGAAGCCAAGGCTGCGCGCCAAGCCTTGCTTCATCGGGAATAGCAGCACAGCAGCAAAGACCGCGAGCGCGAGTGCCGCCGGGTCAAGGCTGGTCAGCACCGGCAAATCAAGCCTGATTGGCCCGAAGCTGCCGACCTGCACATCGCGAAAAATCACGCGCAGCCCAAACCAGAGCGCGAGGTTGGCAATCACCCCCACCACCGCCGCCGTCACCGCGCCCAGAGCGCCCTTCAGGCGCGGCGCGGCATGCAGTTTTTCAACGAAAGGCGCGCCCAGAAATATCCAGGCAAAGCAGGGCGCGAATGTCACCCAAAGCGTCAGCGCACTGCCCGCAACCCCACCCAATACACCATCGGCGCGATAACCCGCGAGGAAGCCCACAAATTGCAGCACCAGGATCAGCGGCCCGGGCGTGGTTTCCGCCAGCCCCAACCCCGCCAGCATTTCCGGCGCGGAGAGCCATTGGTAATGCTCCACCGCTTCCTGCGCGGCGTAAGCGAGCACCGCATAGGCGCCACCAAAAGTCACTACCGCGAGCTTTGAGAAAAACCAGGCAATATCGCCATAAACGCTGTAACCCATCAGCAGCACGACAGGCCAAAGCCAAAGCGCCAGCGCGAATAGCCCCGCGCGACGCGCAGCCCCTGCCATGCGCGATATGCGTTCCCGATCGGCGGCAATGGCGGCATCCAATAGCGCTGGCGGGCCATCCTTCGCCACGCCATGGCCTGCGCCGCTGAAGGCATCCAGCAAAGCGAAACCAATCGCGAGAGCACCCAGCACCACCAGCGGAAAGGGCACATTGAACAGCGCGAGTGCGGCAAAGGCTGCGATGGCAAGCGCGACAGGCACCGGTCCCTTCAGCGCGCGTTTCGCCACCTTGATCAGCGCTTCCACGACCAGCACCAGCACCGCGCATTTCAAGCCAAAGAATAGCGCGGCCACAATCGGCACATCGCCCAAGGTTGCGTAGATGATGGAAAGCGAAAGCATTACCGCCGCACCGGGCAGGATGAACAGCAACCCCGCCGCCAGCCCACCGCGCACGCCATGCATCAGCCAGCCAAGATAGGTCGCCAATTGCTGCGCCTCTGGCCCCGGCAGCAGCATGCAGAAATTCAACGCGTGCAGAAAACGTGCATCGGATACCCAATGGCGCTGTTCCACCACTTCGCGATGCATCACCGCAATCTGCGCCGCTGGACCGCCAAAGGACAGCAGACCAATGCGCAGCCACACGCGCAATGCCTCGGCAAAACTTGGGAAGGCTGGCGTCATCGCGCTACTCCGCCGCAACAGCGGTGAGCAGGCTTTCGCCTGGCTTCAAGCGGGTGAAGGCAACCTTCTGCCATTCCAAGACCACGCGGCCATCGTCCAGCCGCACGGATGTTGCCGCAAGCCCGGCAGCTTCGTCATTGGTCTGCGGAAAATCCTCACGCCAATGCGCGCCGCGCGATTCCTCGCGCGCCTGAGACGCCACCACAATCGCGCGGCTGACCAGCAACAGCGATTTCAGATTAAGCCAATCATGCCAGGTGAGGTTGAAGGCGCGGTTGGTGCCATCAACGCCGGAAGCATCAAGCTCAGTCTCCAAACCATCCAAGGCGCTGGTTGCTTCAGCAAGCCCCGCCGTGTCGCGCAGAATGCCGGCCTTGTCCCACATCATTTCCTGCAAGGCGTCACGCAGCGGCGAAAGATTGCGCGCCGGTCGCGCAAAAGGCGCTTCAAGCGCGGCAATGGCGGCATCAAGTGCTGTCGCATCGGGTTCGACCAAAGCCCCTTCGCGCGGCACCCAGGCGGCCATGGTATCGCCGGCAATGCCACCAAAGACAGTGGAATTCGCAACCCCATTTCCGCCCAAACGATTGGCGCCATGCACGCCGCCTGTATCCTCACCAGCGGCGAAAAGCCCGGGCAAGGCAGTGCCGGCATCCGGGCGGAACACCACGCCGCCCATCATGTAATGCGCGGTCGGCACCACCGGCACGCGGCCGCCGGCCAGGTCAAAGCCCATATCGGCGCAGCGTTCCACCATGCCCTTGAATTCGCGCCGTACGCGATCCGGGCCAAGGTGCCCCATTTCAATCCAAAGCCCGCCGGCATCATTCACATTGCCGGCCAGGATTTCGCGCTGCATGGAACGGCTGACGATATCGCGCGTCGCACGCTCTGCGCGCTTATCGTATTTGGCCATGAAGCGCTTGCCATCACCGCCCAGCAGATAGCCGCCCGCGCCGCGCAAGCCTTCTTCAATGATCGTGCCTGTCATGCGCGTGCCCGGCCCCGCCAGCACGCCGGTCGGGTGGAATTGCACCATTTCCATATCGCGCAAAGGCAAGCCCGCGTGTAGCGCCATTGCCATGCCATCGCAGGATTTATCGCCTGATGGCGTGTGGTATTTATACATGGTGGGCCCGCCACCGGTGCCGAGCATCACGGCCTTCGCCTGCACAAACACCAAGCCGCCCGAGCGCATATCAATCAGCAGCACGCCCGAAAGCCGCGCGCCATCCGCGCTTGGAATAAGTGCGACAGCGCGATGTTCTTCCAGGCGCTGAATGCCGCGCGCCCAAACCTGTTCCGCCAGGCGATTGACAATCTCAATCCCGGTCAAATCGCCCTTATGCACGGTGCGATCAAAAGTCTGTCCGGCAAAGGCTTTTTGATGAATGGTGCCATCGGCATTGCGGTCGAAAAAACAGCCCCAGCGATTTTCCAATTCGCGAATGCGCCGCTGCGCGCCCACCACAAGCGTCCAGGCCAAATCCTGATCATTCAGCCATTTGCCGCCATCCAGCGTATCCATGAAATGACGCTCAGCGGAGTCACCCTCGGCAATCGCAACATTATAGCCGCCTTGGACCATGCGCGTGCAGCCGCATTTGCCGAGCAAGCCCTTCACCGCAATGGTGACTTCCAGCGCGGGATTGCCAGCCTTGGCATGAAGTGCCGCGAGCAAGCCAGCGCCACCCGCGCCGAGCACCAGAATATCCGTGTTGCGCCGCATGATCTGGGTAGGCATCACGCCGCCCCCAGCTTTTCAAGCACGGCCTGGCGTCGGCGTGCCGCTTCATCATTCACCTTGGCGAAAAGACTGCCGCCATGGCTATCCATCGCCACCAGCAGCGGCCCGAAGCCTTTGATGCGAAATTTGTAGAGGCTTTCGGGATTGAGATCATCCATATCCACATCCTCCACCGCTTCGATCCAGGTGGTTTCCAGCGCCGCTGCGCCGCCGACCACGGCCAGATAGGCGCCGCCCAAATCGCGAAAGGCCGCCAGCGACCCATCACGCAAGCCGCCCTTGCCGATAATGATGCGCACCCCTTCACGTTCCATCAGCGGGCGGGTGAAGCGTTCCATCCGGTCTGATGTGGTGGTGCCAACGCACACGGCCTCATACCCCGAATGATTATTGCCCACGCGTTCCACCTTGCGGAGATTGGGCGCGGTATGGATCACGGCATGGCCTTGCAGATTGAAATTCGTGCGTCGGCCATGATCGAACATATGGATCTGCGTCGCATCCCGAATGCCATAGAGCGTTTCTTCCAAGGTCACCGTATCGCCCACACGCAGCGCGCGCACTTGGGCTTCGGTGATCGGCATGGGCAGGATGTGGTGTGTCATGTCTCTTCCTCTGGGGCTGGCCAGCGCCCTTGGGCGGCTTCGGCCAAGGCCTCGTCTTCCAGGCGATAGGAAAGCCGCGCTGCTGGCGCGGTGCCAAGCTTGGCGTAAAAGGTGCGGGCGCGCAGATTTTCCTCTGCTGTGCCCCATTCCACACGGCTATAGCCGCCGGTGACGGCAAAGCGCATCGCGCCGCGCATCAGCGCACGCGCAGCACGTGTGCCGCGATGTGCTTCCATCACAAAAATATCGCGGAGTAGTAGCCCCCAGGTGAAATCACGTGCCGGGAAAAAACCAGAAAGCGCAACCAGCCCCGCCGGTTCATCCCCCGCGCGCCCGATCAGGCAAAAGGGGCCCGCGCGATTGGCGGGTGAGGTCAGCGCTTCCGCTGCCGCAACAAGGCGCGTATGGCCCAAAACCTCATCATAAAAATCACCCATTTCCGCCAGCACGCGCATCAGCGCGGGCCGATCCGCTGCCCCCGCCAAGGTCACTGCAATGCTGGTGGAAGACATGGTTCAAAAACCGATGCTGATGCCGGCGGGCGTGAAGGTTGCACTCGCGCGGCGTGCGCTATGGCATTGGATATTTACCGCCACCGGGTTCATGGTGATATGCGTCGCCGCCGTTTCTACATGCACGGCGAAGGAAGTGCTATCACCGCCCAGGCCTTGCGGGCCAATGCCAAGCGCATTCACTGCTTCGGAAAGCTCGGCTTCCAGCTTCGCCCCTTCCGCATCGGTGCAGCGCGACCCAAGCGGGCGCGTCGCCGCAATCTTCGCCAAATGCATGCAAAGATCGGAAGTGCCACCAACACCCACACCCACAATCGTCGGCGGGCAGACCTTGCCGCCGGCCTGGATCACGCGGTCCACTACAAAGCGCTTCACGGCTGAAAGCCCATCGGCCGGGATCAACATTTGCAGGAAGGACCCGTTTTCTGAGCCCGATCCCTTCGGGATCATCTCCAGCCGCAATTCGCGATCAGCCTCTGTGAAATCAATATTGATCACGGGCACGCGTTCCCCGCAGGAGGTATGTTCATTCTTGCGCGTGATGGGGTGCACCACGGAAGACCGCAGCGGGTGTTCGCGCGTGGCGCGCGCCGTACCGCGGGCAATGGCTTCCTTCAGCGCAAAGCCATCCACCGCGACATTGCGCCCGATCAACAGATTGAAGATTGGAATGCCGGTATCCTGGCACAGCAAATTATCCATGCGTTCTGCGACACCGATATTCTCAATCATGGTGGCCAGGATGGTCTTGGCGGTGGCATCGGTTTCCGAGGCATCCAGCCGTGTGAACCCCGCCTTGATGTCATCGGGCAGGATTTTGCAGGCGCGGATATAAAGCAGCTTGGCCGCTTCCTCGATCGCCGCAGGCTCCACGACCAGCGGCGCGATTTCGGTCTTGGACATCAGGCTCATGCAACCATCCCCTTTTCCGCCCAAGTTTCCCACAAGCGCCCGCAGGATGAAAGCGTATCAGATCACCAGCGAAAGCCCCGATAGGAACAACAGCCCTAAAAGCACCAGCCGAAAGCCCTCCGCAGGGATCACGCGATAGGCGCGCAGGCCAAGCCAGGTGCCAAGGGCAAGCGCGGGTAGGGCGATCAGCAGGGTTTTGGCGGCCTCCAGCGTGAAAAACCCGGTGATTGCCAGCCCAGCCGCGGCGATGATCTGCATCACCACAATAAAGGGCTGGAAAATCGCGCGGGCCTCGTCCTTCCTTAGGCCCTTCACATCCGTCCACATGGAAGGCAGCGCGCCGGAAAACCCGCCAATGCCGCCAAGCGCACCCGCCAGAAACCCCACCACCGCATCGGCACGCGGCCCGGCGGCGAGTTTGGGCGGCGCCAGACGCAGCGCAATCCGCGCCAGCATGAAGCCGGCATAACCCACCAATAAAATGCCAATGCCGGCGACAATCACGCGCGCTTCCACGACACTCAGCGCCCAAACCCCGAAAGGCGTGCCCGAGGCACCGGCAAAGACATAAGGCCTCAGCACCGGCCATCGAATGGCCGGCCAAACCACGCGCAAGGTCACGCTTTGGATCAGGAGTGATCCCAGCACCAGCACCGGCGCGATCTCCTGCGGCGTCACCCAATGATAAAGGATGCCCGCCGCCACCAGATTGAAGGCAAAGCCTGCCAAGCCCGAGCAGAAGGCGGCGATGAAGCAGCCGCCAAGCAGCGCCAGAAGATCAAAAGACATTGAACAGGAAAACCAATCCCACCAGCAGTGAAAGCCCGAAGGAAAGTGCAACCAGATCCTTCTGCGCTCGCCCCCAGCCCAGGAACTCCAACGCCATGACGCGTAAACCACCTGCCAGATGCGCGGCCAGCAGGATGACCAGCGCGGTTTCGGCCGCCTTCACCAAAGGGTTCTCTGTCCAGCGCAAAAACCCATCAAGCCGGGCTTCCCCTTGAATGGCGCTGCCGAGTGCCCAGAAATGCAACGGCAAAAACAACGCCAGCAACAGGCCAGAAACCCGATGCACGGCAAAGCCGATCCAGCTTGGGTGGGAACGCGCGCGGAAATCCATCAGGCGTAAAGCCCGAAGGCGGCACGAATGCCGAAAGCCGCGGTCAGCAGCCCAAGCCCAAGCCAGCAGAAATCAAGGCCCCGCCCGCGCCAGCCAAGCGTCTCAGCGGCGATATTGCGCAGCCCAATCGCGCCATGCAGCCCAGCCGCCAGCGCAAACAGCACATAAAAGAGGAGCCAAACCTCTGAACCCTGGGTACGCGCCAGAATTTCCCGCGCCGAGAGCCCGCCGCGCACGGCCGTGATGATCGTGATCAGATGCACCAGCACCGCAAGGGCCAGGATCATGGCAGTGATGCGCTGCACCACCCAAAGATGCGCCTGCCCGCGCGCGGCCCTGTCAGCCATGGCGCTTGCCACCAAGCAGGCTCTCCCAGAACAAGGTCCGCTTCAGCCCGGCAATGGCGCCTGATGGGTCAATCTGCTTCGGGCAGCGTTCCGTGCAGGAACGGGTGGAATGGCAGGAATGGCAACCGGCATCGCCCGCCACCGCATCCAGCCTTTCGCCGCGCGCGCCATCACGCGCATCATTCACCAAAGTCCAGGCACGGTTGAGCGCCGCCGGCCCCAGATAATCGCCATTCCAGGCGACAACATCGCAGGAAGCGTAGCAAACGGCGCAGCCGATGCATTCAATGCCGGCATCGGCTTCGCGCCTGGCCTTGCTGCCGGGCGCGACCACGGCAAATTCATCCGGCACGGCGCCATCCGGCGCGTCCTTGGGCTGAAAAAACCCTTGCGCGCGCTGCCATTTGTCGAAGAAGGGCGCCAGATCAGCCGCCAGATCGCGGATCACCGGCAGATTGGCCAAGGGGCGCAATTCCAAAGCGCCATCGGCACCCACCACCTTGCGCACATGCGTCCGGCAGGTCCAGCGCGCGCGGCCGTTCACTGTCATGGCGCAAGACCCGCACATGCCAACGCGACAGGCGAAGCGATAGGCAAGGCTTGGGTCCAATTCGCGCTGGATATGCGTGACAACATCAAGCACGGTCTGATTGTCACGCGCCGGCACATCATAGCGCGCAAAACCGCCCGCATCCTCGCCGCGCCAGACGCTGACCTTGAGTTGCTCCATGGGGGCCAGACTAAGGCCACTGGACAGCCTGTCCAGCCCATGGCCTGCTGCAATCAACAGGAGGAAGCAGGCATGGAACAACGCGGGGCGGATATTCTGGTGGCAGCGCTGAAGCAGGCTGGCGTCAGCCACATTTTCACGCTTTCGGGCAATCACATCATGACGATCTTCGATGCCCTGATCGGCAGCGGGATTGAGCTTGTGCATACCCGCCAGGAAGCCGCCGCGGTGCATATGGCCGATGCCTGGGCAAGGCTGACCGGGGAAGTTGGCGTGGCGATGGTGACCGGCGGACAAGGGCATACCAATGCCATCGCCGCCATGCCGACCGCCATGGCAGGTGAAGTGCCGGTGGTATTGCTCTCCGGCCATGCGCCGTTGCGCGAATTGGGCCTGGGGACGTTTCAGGAATTGCGCCAGGCGGATATGGCCGAGCCTGTCACCAAGCTTTCCTTCACCGCAGCGACTACAGCGGGGATTGGCGCCGATGTGGCGCGCGCCTTTCGTGTGGCGCGGTCTGGCCGCCCTGGCCCCGTGCATCTCAGCCTACCGACCGATCTGATGGATGCGCGCATCACCGCCCCCGCTTTGCCTGATGCCGCTGCCTTCGGCGCTGAGCCCATGCCGCTTGGCGCCACCACAGCCCAGGCTATTGCGGGGATGATCGCTGCAGCGGCGCGGCCCATCATTCTGGCGCCGCCCGCCCTGTGCAGCCTGCGCGGCAAGCCGCTTATGGCCGCGCTTGGTGCCGCTGCTGACCTACCGGTGATCCCCATGGAAAGCCCGCGCGGGCTGAATGACCCCTCACTTGGTGCCTATGCCGGGGTGTTGGCTGAGGCTGATTTGGTTGTGCTGCTCGGCAAGGCGCTTGATTTCTCACTCCGCTTTGGTCGTGCGCCGGGGATTTCCGCCGAAGCCCGTTTTATTCAGATTGACCCCAATGCTGGCGTAATCGCGCGCGGCGCCCGCGCCTTGCCGGGGCGGGTGGCGCTTGCAGCAGTGGCCAGCGCTACCGAGGCGACCGAGGCGCTGGCCAGCGCCATGAAACCCCACGCCAACAAGGCTTGGGCCGAGCGGCTGGCTGCGGCCTTGGCCTTCCGCCCGCCAGCTTGGGCGGCTTTGGCGGGCGCTACGGGTGGCCCGATCCATCCCGCAACACTGTTCCAGGCCGCCAAGCCCTTTTTGGATGAAGCTCAAGACCCCGTGCTGATCAGTGATGGCGGGGAAATTGGGCAATGGGCGCAAGCCATCCTTGCCGCGCCAACGCGCATCATCAATGGGCTGGCGGGCGCGATTGGGCCTTCCATCCCCTTCGCCATGGCTGCGCGGGCTGCGAAGCCTGATGCGCGCATTCTGGCGATCATGGGCGATGGGACTTTCGGCTTCCACATGGCGGAATTCGATACCGCCTGCCGCCACCAACTGCCCTTTGTTGCCGTGGTCGGCAATGATTCCCGCTGGAATGCGGAATATGAAATCCAGAAGCGCGATTACGGCGCCAATCGCACCCATGGCTGCGAATTGGCCCCCGGCACGCGCTACGATCTGGTCGCTGTCGCACTTGGTGGGCATGGCGAATACGTCACGCGCGCGGAAGATATCGCCCCTGCGCTGGAACGCGCCTTCGCTTCCGGCAAGCCGGCTTGCGTGAATGTGGTGATTGAAGGCCAGCCAGCGCCCAATATCCGGATGGGCTGATAAGGAACTCAACAAGCGCTCAGGCATGGGCGCTCGGTTTTTCGTAGAATTACAGAAAAACCAAATAGAGAAATTCAATATAAAGTTAATTTCGTACCAATAGGATTGTAGTTTTATTTTTGAATATTTCGCCTCATTCCCGCCTTAATTACTCGTTGTCTCGCCCCTTCTGGCCAGGGGGTTTTTTTATTTGCAATCCATCCCCGGTTCGACTATCGAAACTTCATGACGACCGCCAAGGCTTCGTCGGCACCCCCGGGCCGGCGAGATGGCGTGGACCTCCAGCGTGCTTTGCTGCGGAGTGCCCGCCCCCCAAGGTTTCGTTCCTCCGGGTATTCGGCCATTCTGGCCTTCAGGCTTTCCCTCAGCAACGCGCGCCGCGCCGCGGCTGCTCCGCTCGCTTTGTTGCTGGCCCTTTTTGGTGCTGCCTGCGCTGAATTGCCCGCGCCCGTTACCCAGGCACTTGATGCGCCAGCGCGTGAAGCTTCTTCACCCCGCGCCGCCTGTCTGGTTGCCGCGCGGGAGGCTGAGATCACCCATGGCCTGCCAGAGGGGTTGCTGACCGCCATCGCGCTGAATGAAAGCGGGCTGCATGCCTATGCTCTCAATCTGCGGGGCCGCGCCTATTTTCCGGCAACCCGCGAAGAAGCCCGCCGAATGCTGACTTCCGCCGGCACACGCGGGATGGCCGGGTGCTTCCAGATCAATGCTGGCGTGCATGTCGCGCGCGGTGAGGATTGGCCACTGGACCCAAGCCGCGCCGCAGATTGGGCCGCGCGATACCTGGTGCGGCATTATGAAACCTACGGCGAATGGGGGCGCGCCGTGCTGCGTTGGCATGGTGCGTCATCGTCGCGCGCCGGCTCGCGGATTATTTGCCGGCTGCATAGCAAGCTTGAAGTGACAGCGCCTGGCAGCACCTTATTCACTGACCGTTGCCGCCCTGGCGCACCGCAATGGGCACGCGTCAGGCGCAACGGCGCGGCCCATCTGGAAGTGGCGGAAGCCGCCGAATAGCTGCGCCCTGATCAGGGCGCTTGCCGCACCCCCATGGCCAATGTTCTTTCATCCATACGCGGCGTATGGGTCAGGCCTTTGCGCAAGCCCCAGACGTTCACGTATTGAATAAGTTGGATCAGCGGTTCTTCTTCAGCGTAACGGATAGTTGCTTCGTGCCAGACCTTCTCTCGTGCGGCGTCATCCAGGGTGGCTGATCCGCGCGCGGCGAATTCATCAAAAACCGGGCTTGAAAAGCGCGCATTATTATTGGCACCGGTCAAACGCACCCGATCACGTGTGGCAACCGAATTCACCAGAAAATTGGATGCTTCACCGGTGGAACTTCCCCAGGCACCAAGCTGCATGGCATATTCAACGCGTGTCCGGCGCGGGACAAAGGCTGTCCACGGTGCGGCATCCACCTGGGTACGAACGCCAATGCGCGTCCACATCTGTGCCACGGCTTGTGAGATTCGCGCATCATTGGGCCAGCGATCATTCGGCGTATGCAGCGTGATGCGGAAGCCATCCGGGTAACCCGCTTCGGCCAAAAGCCGCTTCGCGCCATCGGGATCAAAGCGCCGGGGCTTAACGGCGGAATTATAGCCAAAAGTGCCTGCCGGCAGCCATTGCGCGGTTGCCGTCCCAACGCCTTCCATGACCCTTTCTACCAAGGCGTCACGGTTGATTGCCATGGAAAGTGCGCGCCTGACCCGCGCGTCCTTCCACGGATTCACCGGCAAGGGCGTGCCGTTATTGTCTGTAATCAGCGGTGTGCCGCCATCGCGCGAATAATCGGGCACCATGTAGACCGTCCGAAGGCTTGGAACTTCGGTCACGGTTATCCGCGCATCCCGCCGAAGCCGTGCCAGATCGCTCGTTGGGATTTGTTCGATCATATCAACGTCACCCGCAAGCAAGGCCGCAGTCCGTGACCCGTCATTCAGCAAAAAGCGTTGTGTGGCCCGCGCCCAGGGTTCCTTCGGCCCCCAATAACCATCATGGCGCGCCAATTCCACGCGATCCCCGGAACGATAGGCCAGCAGCCGATAAGGCCCGGTGCCAATCGCGGCCTTGCCCGTGTTGAAATCCTCACTGCTTGCGCCTTCCGCAGCGTGGCGGGCGATGATGCAAACGGAAGCCAAATCAAGCGGCATCAGCGGATGAGGCGCCTTGGTATGGATGATCAGCGTATGCGCATCTGGCGTTTCAACCTTGGCAATGGCGCGCAGAAACCCGCCAAACCCCCCGGGGCTATTCGCAATTCCGGCCTGCACGCGGGCAAAGGTAAAAACCACATCATCAGCGGTGAAGGGCTTGCCATCATGCCAGGTGACACCGCGGCGCAGCTTGAATTCCCATACCGTGTCGGACACCACACGCCAGCTTTCGGCCAGGCTTGGCTGCGGACGGGCGCGTTCATCGCGTTCCACCAGCCGGTCAAAGATGTGATGCGTCAGCGCGTTATTGGGGCCTACATTATGGAAATGCGGGTCAATCGTGGTGACAGGCGCGGCAATGCCAACCGTCAGCGTTTGCGCGCTTGGCGTGCTGATCGCGAAGGGTAGCGCAATCAGCGCAGCCAACAGGGCTTTGGTGGGGTTATTCATGCCAGCCTCCCGATTGATCTTGTGGGGGGAGGTTAACGCGGCTTTGGCATCCAATGCCAGGGGTTTTGCAAAGAAAAAGCCGCGCTGGCCTGGGGCTGCGCGGCTTTCATGGAGTTGGGGCTGGTCAGCCCTGGCGTTCCACCATCAGCTTCTTGATCTCCCCAATCGCCTCAGCGGGGTTGAGGCCCTTGGGGCAAGTGCGCGTGCAATTCATGATGGTGTGGCAGCGATACAGCCGGAAGGGGTCTTCCAGATTGTCCAAGCGTTCCCCTGTTGCTTCATCACGCGAATCTGCAATCCAGCGATAGGCTTGCAGCAACACCGCCGGGCCCAGATACCGATCGCCATTCCACCAATAGGACGGGCAAGATGTTGAGCAGCAGAAGCACAGAATGCACTCCCAAAGCCCATCCAGCTTCGCGCGTTCTTCCTTGGATTGCAGGCGTTCAGCATCCGGGGGCGGCGGCGTGTCTGATTTCAGCCAGGGCTCGACGCTGCGGAGCTGCGCGTAAATCTGCGACAAATCCGGCACTAGATCCTTCACCACCGGCATATGCGGCAGCGGGTTGATGCGGACATCGCCCTTCACTTCATCGATGGGCTTCAAGCAAGCCAGCGTATTCAGCCCATCAATATTCATGGAGCAGGAGCCGCAAATCCCCTCACGGCAGGAACGCCGGAAGGTCAGCGTGCTGTCCACTTCATTCTTGATCTTGATCAGCGCGTCCAGCACCATCGGGCCGCATTGGTCAAGATCAATTTCGTAAGTGTCGTTGCGCGGGTTTTCGCCAGAATCCGGGTCCCAGCGATAGATTTTGAAATTCTTGACCTTCTTCGCACCAGCCGGCGCCTTATGCGTCTTGCCAGTGCCGACGGTCGAATTCTTGGGCAGGGTGAAAGTGGCCATCTTGCCGGCTCCTAGTAAACGCGTGCCTTGGGGGGGAAGACCTGCACTTCATTGGTCAGCGTGCGCATCTTCACATCGCGATAATCAAGCTTGACCTCGCGCTTGTCATTCACCCAAGCCAGCGTGTGCTTCATCCAATTGTCGTCGTCGCGATCGGGGAAATCCTCATGCGCATGGGCGCCGCGGCTTTCCTTGCGGGCTTCGCCGCCGACAACCGTGGTGATCGCATTGCCGATCAGGTTATCAAGCTCAAGCGCTTCCACCAGATCGCTATTCCAGATCAGGCTGCGATCAGCGATTTTGATATCGCCATAGCTGCCCGCGACCTGCGCCATCTTTTCCACACCTTCCTTGAGCAGTTCCGAGGTACGGAAAACCGCCGCATGGGTCTGCATGGTGCGCTGCATGGCAAGGCGAAGTTCGGCCACATTGGTGCCGCCCTTGGCATGGCGCACGCGATCAAAGCGATCCAGGCTGGACTCACCTGCTTTCGGCGGCAGCGGCGGCTGAGAAGCACCGGGCTTGATGGTCTCGGCGGCACGATGCGCCGCCGCACGACCAAACACCACGAGATCGAGCAGCGAATTCGTGCCTAAGCGATTGGCGCCATGGACGGAAACGCACGCCGCTTCACCCACCGCCATCAGGCCAGGCACCACGCGGTCCTGATCCTTTGCTGTCGGGTTCAGCACTTCGGTGTGGATGTTGGTCGGGATGCCGCCCATATTGTAATGCACGGTCGGCAGGATGGGGATGGGTTCCTTTGTCACATCCACGCCCGAGAAAATCTTCGCGGTTTCCGAAATCCCCGGCAGGCGTTCATGCAGGATTTCGGCACCAAGGTGTTCCAGATGCAGATGGATGTGGTCCTTGTCCTTACCCACGCCGCGGCCTTCGCGGATTTCCATGGACATGGCGCGGGAGACAACGTCACGGCTCGCCAAATCCTTGGCCGTCGGCGCATAGCGTTCCATGAAACGCTCGCCTTCCGAATTGGTCAGATAGCCACCTTCACCGCGCGCGCCTTCCGTGATCAGGCACCCCGCACCGTAAATCCCCGTCGGGTGGAATTGCACGAATTCCTGATCCTGCAGCGGCAAGCCAGCGCGCAGCACCATCCCGCCACCATCGCCCGTGCAGGTATGGGCTGATGTGCAGGAGAAATAGGCGCGACCATAACCACCCGTTGCCAACACCACGCTTTGCGCGCGGAAGCGATGGATGGACCCATCTTCCAGGCACCAGGCGGTGACACCGCGGCAGACACCTTCATCATCCATGATCAAGTCAAGCGCGATGTATTCAACGAAGAACTCGCAGCCATGCTTCAAGGATTGCTGATAAAGCGTGTGCAGAATGGCGTGGCCGGTGCGGTCAGCAGCGGCACAGGCGCGCATCGCGGGGGTCTTGCCGTAATCCTGCATATGCCCGCCAAAGGGGCGCTGATAGATGCGGCCATCTTCGGTGCGGCTGAAGGGCACGCCGTAATGTTCAAGTTCGATCACGGCCGGGATGGCTTCGCGGCACATATATTCAATGGCGTCCTGGTCGCCCAGCCAGTCAGACCCCTTCACGGTGTCATACATGTGCCAGCGCCAATCATCTTCGCCCATATTGCCAAGCGCGGCGCCAATGCCGCCCTGGGCTGCGACGGTGTGGCTGCGCGTTGGGAAGACCTTGGTGATGCAGGCGGTCTTCAGCCCCGCCGCGCCCATGCCGAAAGTGGCGCGCAACCCGGCGCCACCAGCGCCCACCACCACCACATCATAGGTGTGGTCCACAATCCGATAGGCGCCATTGGAAGGCTTGCTGATCGCATTCATTGCTTCATCTCATCCTGCCAAGCGGCGGGGAATACGCCCCGGACCCGCATTATTCCTCAACCAAAATTCAAAGCGCGATGCGCAAAACGCTCAGGCTTGCAGCCAGCCAAAGCAGCACGGCAAGCCCATTAACCGCGCAAATCGCCGCAAAGCGCTTCAACTCATCACGCACATAATCCTCGATCACCACTTGTAAACCTGCCGCCGCATGATGAAACGCCGCCGTCAGGAAAGCCAGCAGCAAGACCGCATTGAAGGTATTGCCGATCCATTCCAGCACCACCGCATATTCGGCGCCCGCCAAACCGGCCAGGGAGAAGATCAACCAGATCGAAAGCGGCAGCAGCGCGATGGAGGTCATGCGCTGCATCCACCAATGATGCGTGCCGCCCTTGGCGGAGCCCATGCCACGCACGCGCCCAAGCGGGCTGCGGAGCGAACGGATGGAGGCGCTATCTTCAGCCATGATGATGCCCCTTCAGATCAGGATCAGCAGAAAGGTGATCACGGAAAGCACCGCCGTGCCGATCACCACCATGCGCCCGGAACGATAGGCATCTTCCATGGCGAAGCCCTTACCCGCATCCCAGAACAAATGCCGGATGCCGGCGCAAGTGTGATACCAGGCAGCGACTGTCAGCCCCAAAAGCACCACCCAGCCGAGGAAGGACCCGAAGAACCACTGCGCGGCCGCAAAGGCGCCTTGCCCCGTGCCAGCCGCAATCAGCCACCAGGACAACAGCAAAAGCCCACCGCACCATGCCACACCAGAAATGCGGTGCAGAATGGACAGCAGGCTCGTCATTTGCATCATGTCATAGACTTGCAAATGCGGCGACAAAGGCCGGCGCGTCAGCGTACCATCGGAACGGCAGCCAACCATGGCCGCTTCCCGCGCATCTTTAATCCTTGCCATCAACCTAAACTCCAGCGTTTCGACTCCGCGCGGTGGCCGCGCCGGCGAACTTGCGCCTGTCTTTCTAAGTGCCGCATCGGGTAGCGTCAAATCCTGCGGCGCGGCGCCATTGTGGCGGCGAAAGATTGACGAATTGGTCACCCAGGCGCAGTTTCAAAGCCTAATTTGACAGGGGCCGCAGGGCTCAATGAGCGCCACAACTGACGATGCCCCAGGGGCGGGGCAGGATGCCAGGATCATTGCCCTGATCGGTACCGGGCATTTCCTGTCCCATTTCTACATGCTGTGCCTGCCGCCGCTGTTTCTGGTCTGGCGCGAGGAATTCGGCGCTTCCTATGCCGAATTGGGCTTGGCTGTCGCGCTCATGAGCGGCACCACCGCGCTGTTGCAAACCCCGGTCGGCTTCGCGGTGGACCGCTACGGCGCCAGGCCCTTTCTGGTGGGTGGGACGCTGATCATGGCGCTGGCCATCTCCGCCATGGCCTTCGCGCCGGGGGTTTGGGCGCTGTGGTTGCTCGCGATCCTGTCCGGAGTTGGCAATAGCGTGATCCACCCGGCGGATTACGCCATTTTGGCTGGCAGCATCCGGCAGGACCGCATGGGCCGCGCCTTTGCCATGCATACCTTCACCGGCAATCTGGGCTTTGCCCTGGCACCCCCCATCGTCGCCCTTCTGTTGCTGGTGATGGGCTGGCGGGAAGCGCTTTTGCTGCTGGGCCTGCTCGGTGTGCCGGTGGTGGGCGCCATTCTGCTGCAAAGCCGTATTTTGAAAGACCAGGCCAAGCCTAAAACCGCCGAGGAAGCGGGGCAGAGCGGGCGCGAATTGCTGCTTTCTCGCCCTATGCTGCTGTTTTTCGCCTTCTTCCTGCTCTCGGCCGCGGCCGGGTCGGGCATTCAGGCTTTTGTCATCACCGTGCTGGGCAAGCTTTGGGTGACGCCCATCGCGACGGCTTCGATGGTGCTGACGGGCTATATGGCCGGCGCCACCGGCGGCACGCTGATCGGCGGCTGGTTTGTGGACCGCGCCAAGGGCCGCGGGATCATGGCCTTCATGACCATCCTGACGCTTTTCGCCATGGCGATGTTCCTGGTGCTGGGGCTGGTCGCCATGCCGGAAATTGCCCTGCCTGGGGTCGGGCTGCTGGCTGGCCTCGCCATGGGGGCGTCGCGCACCCCGCGTGATGTGATGCTGAAAGATGCCTGCCCGCCGGGGCAGATCGGCAAGGTGTTTGGCTTTGTCTCCTCCGGCCTGCCGCTGGGCGGCGCCATCACGCCGGTCCCGCTCGGGTTTCTGATTGATATGGGCTATCCGGTGCTGGTGCTGCCGGTGGTGGCGGGGCTGCTCGGGCTTTCGCTGCTTTGTGCGGGCGGGGCGCGGGCCAGCAGCAATGCCGCGAAGGCACGCGCGGTTGCTGCGGAATAACCCGAAGTGAGCGCCTTTGATGAAGGGGTGGCCTTATCCTCCTGGATAGCGGTGGCGGTGGTGGCGGCTTCGGGGGCATTGAGTGCATCCCGCAAGCAGCTTGATCCCGTGGGGTTTATCCTGATTGCCTGCGTCACTGCCTTTGGTGGCGGCACAATGCGGGATTTGATTCTGGGCGCGCCGGTCTTTTGGCTGAAGGCGCCGGGGATGGTGCTGCTGGCGGCGGGGGTTGCGCTTCTGGTGTTCTTCACCGCGCATCTGGTGGAACGCCGCTTCGTTGCACTGATTTGGGCCGATGCGGTTGGCCTTGGCATTTTCGCGGTGCTCGGCGCTGAAGCAGCCTTGCGTTGGGGCGCGGACCCCTGGGTTGCGATCCTGATGGGCACCATCACTGCAACCGCCGGCGGCATCTTGCGTGATACCATTTGCGCGGAATTGCCGCTGATCCTGCGCCGAGAAATCTACGCCACCGCGGCGGCTTTTGGTGCGGCCATGTTCGTTGCGTTGATCCTTGCCGGGCTGCCGCGAGATATCGCGCTACCCATTGGCGCGCTTGCCGGTTTCGCGCTGCGCGGTGCGGCCATTCTGCGCGGCTGGTCCATGCCGACCTATAAGGCCCGCCCTGGCCGAGATTACCCGGACGAACGATAAGCAATGTCGCCCTACGCCATCGCGGTACTTTTTACGCTGGCGAGCACAGCACTCTACGCGCTTGGCTATGCGCTGGCGAGGGTTTTGGCGGAAAGCCTGCACCCGTTTGAAATCACGTTTTTGCGTTCAGCCCTGGTGCTGGCTTCCGTGATGGCGCTGACCATGGTGAAGCCCGCGCCGCTTGCCACTATCACGCGCATCGCCTTACCCGCGCGGCCCTGGGCGCAGCGCATGACCGGCGCGATGCTGATCTTTTCCACCACGCTTGGCGTGATTGGCTATTGGCTGGTGCCGATCACGGAAGCCGCCGCGCTTGGTTTCACAGCGCCGGTGATCCTGGCAGCACTTGGCGCCGTTTGGCTAAAGGAACAAGTCACCACGCGGCGCTGGATTGCCGTGCTGCTTGGCTTTGCCGGAATGCTGGTGGTGGTGCGCCCGGGCGGAGAGCTTTTCACCTGGTATGCCGCGATCCCCGTTGCCTCTGCGCTTTCTTACGCCACCTATCAGGTCATGGCGCGACGCATTCGTGATGTCGCGGGTGCGGAAGACATCACAACCCAAGGCGCGCTGATGGGCGTGGTGATATTGGCGCCCGCCATGCTGGTGCTGTGGCAGAGCCCCGATCTGCTTACCTGGGGCCTGGTTGTGATCTATACCCTGTTGCAGACGGCAGCCTTGCTTTTTCTGGCCGGCGCGGTGCGGCGGGCAGAGATCTCGGCCCTGGCGCCCTGGCATTATGCGCGCATTGCCTTCGCGCTTGCCTTGGATGCGGTGATGTTTGACCGCTGGCCGGGGCTTGGGGCGTTGTTTGGGTGCGTTTTGATTACGGTGGGTGGCCTGGTGCTCGCTTGGCCGGCCAGGAAATAGGGCGTGTTCCTAGGTTGCGGGCCTGTGGTGATCGTGATGCACTCATCAGACCATGAGCATGACCTTTCGGGTAGAGGCCTATAACCTCTCGCACGCTTCCGAAAACCGCATTCATGATGATGCGACCGCGCAGCGCTTTGGCTTCACCGGCGGGCTGGTGCCGGGGGTGGAGGTGTTTGCCTATTGCTGCCACCCGGCGGTGGAGCGATGGGGGCGCGATTTCCTGCGCCGGGGGGAGATTGCGGTAGGCTTCCAAAAGCCGGTTTATGATGGGCGCGTGGCCACTGTGACCGCGACGCCGGAAGCCGATGGGTTGGCGCTGGCCGTGGAAAGTGAAGGTGTTGCCTGCGCCAGTGGTTTCGCGCGCATGCCCGAGGCGCCTGCGCCGACAGTGTCGCTGGCTGATTGGCTAGCCGTATCACCGCCCGAAACACGCCCGAAGGCGAGTGATGAAAGCCTTGCACCCGGGCTTTGGCTTGGAACACGTGCGCTGGAACTGACGCCGCAAGTGCTGGCCGATTATTTGCGTGATGTCCGTGAAGCCGCGCCGCTTTATACTGAACAGGGCCTTGCCCATCCGGGCTTGGTGTTGCGCATGTGCAATTGGCTGCTCACGCAAAATGTCTTGTTGGGGCCTTGGATTCACATTGGCAGCAAGCTGCGCTTTCACAGCGAAGCGCGGCTTGGTGAGAGCCTGACCGCGCGCGGGCGCATCACTGGCAATATTGATCGCAAGGGGCATAGGATTGTGACGATTGATGCGCTGGTGCTGGCGGATGCAGCGCGGCCCGTCGCGCGCGTGACGCATGATGCGATTTGGCGCCCGCGTCAGGTCGCGGAGGTTGGCTAAGCATCAGCAACCAAACCTGTACCGAATTGCCCGCCAGAGCATGATAGCGCCAAGATAGGCCTAGGGCCTGATACATACAGCGCCAGACAAAACACAATTTGTGTCTGATGATTCTATGAAGCAAACAACGCGTAGATATCTGCCAGAGACGTTGTACCAGCGAAGATCACATCATTTCCAGTACCGCCGAAGAGATAGTCGCTATCTGCGCCCCCTAGTAAAGTGTCATCTCCAGCGCCGCCATCCAACATATCATTTCCCGCGCCGCCGGAAAGATTATTGGACAAACTGTTGCCGACAAGAACATCGTCAGCATTACCTCCGATCAGATTAAGGGCCGCAGCGCCCTCACCTAAGATCAGCGCCTCAATATTAGTCGGCATAGTAAGACTGACCAAAGAAACGATGGTATCTGCGCCACCCTCTGGACTTTCGATCACCTGGTCCCAAGTGCTGTCAATCAGCAAGCGGTCATTACCTTCACCGCCAAAAAGCACATCGGCGCCCGAACCACCATCAAGCGTATCATTGCCAGCGCTGCCGGATAAACTGTCCCAACCTGCACCGCCGGTCAGCAAGTGATTCCCTGTATTGCCAATAAGCGTGTCATTGGCGGAACCGCCCGTGGCATTTTCGATGATGACACCATTGGCAATGGTAAAGCCGCCGACGATGGTCGGCGCGTAGGATACGTATCCCCCGGCATTTGGGCCCGTAAGCGGCGCGGCATTAAGATTGATCATGCTGGCAAGCGACGAACCCGCATTGCTGATCACATCCAACCCGCCAGTATCCCAAATGCAGGACCAAAACGTGCCTGAACTGTTCATCGTGGGGAGTGTGTAGGTATTGTTGCTCGAGGCATAGGTAGTGTTGGCTCCGTAGAGTAACTGAATGGCGGCAATATCAAGCGCCATGGGTGTAGCGGTCCATCCAAAATTGATGGCCGAATGGTTTGGATACCGAATTGCCCAACCATCATTGTAACTCATTACCGTGTAGATGGATTGGTTCAAATCATAATCGCCGTAGTCACCAAATACCGAGGAAACACCAGGAAACAAATTCCCTTCCAAGTCAAACCCGCCATCATGTGGATGCGCTAGGCCCAAAAGATGGCCGAATTCATGAACAAGGGTAGCAAAGCCATAACCGCCCCGGGCGAGGCCGCCGCTCGTCCAAGAGATAACTTGATTATTGAAGCCAGAGTAGAGGGGCTCTCCAATAGAAAACCAGGGCGATTCACTGAAGCCGAGATAACCATCGCCGATTTGCGAATTATAAAGTGACAAGAACCAAACGTCGGCCTGACTTGTTGGTGCAGAAACAAAATCCACATTGGCGACCGCTTCCCAAGTGCTGAGCGCCACTGCGACGGCGTTGCCTTCTTCAGAATTCCACGACCTCGCATATCCATAAAAAAGCTCGTAGGGATCGAAGCCGAACTGTAGCGCGTAAGAAATCGTAACCGGGCCGCCAGATGAGGCAAGCCCGGGCGAGTCCCGCCAAACTCCACCGTTGACGAGGCTATCGATCCAAGGATTGGCGCCATTTGTAGGCGTCCCATCCCAAAAAATTTCAAAGGCTGTCCCAGACATCTTTTCGATTTTAAAATAAAAACGAATCCGAACTTTTTTACTTTAAGACAAAACGTTAATCAATAGTAAATTTATCATCTTGTACTTACAATCCAGGGTTGCGACCATTCTTCGTGTTACAGCTATTTGCGAGATTATGGTGAACGCCATGAAGGTTTTTAGATCACGGCTGTACCGTCCGCTGCAACTTTTCCACCGCGAAACCTTCCCGTCGCGCGATCGTTACCGCTGCCGCATAATCCGCTTCCGCCATCACCGGTGTGCGCGACAAGATCCAAAGATAATCCCGGCGCGGCGCGCCAACCACGGCCCAGCGATACTCAGGGTCAAGCCCGATGATCCAGTAATCGCCAAAGAAGGGCCAGAAGAAGCTGACGCGCAGCCGGTCATTACCGGGGCTCGCGCTCCGGGCAATGGCGGTGGCATTGCGCATCGCGCCATCCGCAGCTGCATTGCAGCAGCGATTGAGCACATCCACCGCGCCATCGGGGCGGAGCGTATATTGCGCCGTCACGCCTTCACAGCGCACACGGCTGCTATCCTGAAAACTGGTTGGGAACCGAGCCGCTTCATGCCAAAGCCCGGCATAGCGCGCGAGATCAACCTGCCCCACTGTGGCCGGCGTCTTCGGCCCAGGTTGGGTGGCGCAGGCGCCAAGCGCCAGCAAGGCAACAAGCAGAAAACCGCGCATCCTATTCCCCCGGAATGCTGCCCTTGGGCAGCGTCAGCACATGATCATAAATTGCGCCGGCCGTAGTGATCCAGATATCACTTCGCTGCACGGCGATATGTTCCAGCGCACGACGCAAATGACGCAGCCGATAGGGCTGGCCCACCAGATAAGGATGCAGCGCAATCCCCATCACTTGCGGCTTGCCATCAGCCCCTTGCCTGCGTCGTTCCTCAAAATCATCCATGATCATATCGGCGAAATATGCTGCGCCATCCTTGCGTCCGATGATGGAGGGAATGTCATTCACCTCCTGTGGATAGGGGAGGGCGAGCAGCTTGCCGGCGCGCGTCTGCATCCAAATTGGCGCATCATCCGCGCACCAATTGAGTGTATAGCGATAGCCCGCTTCTACCAGCAGATCAGGTGTGGTGCGGCTTTCGGCAATCCAGGGGGAAAGCCAGCCACGCGGCGCTTTGCCCTCATGTTTATTAATGGCCGCGCTGCTCTCGGCAATCAGCGCGGCTTCTTGGGCTTCCGGCAGAATGGATTGGCGTTCCGAATTGGTCCACCCATGGCCGGCGATTTCATCACCGCGCGCGCGATGGGCCGCCACCAATTCCGGCGCGTAATCATACATGGCGGCATTCAACAGCACGGTCGCGGGGAAGCGCATTTCATCGAACAGTTCAAGCAGCCGCCAACCACCAACGCGATTGCCGTAATCACGCCAAGCATAATTCAGCACATCAGGTTGTGGCCCGCCCGGCGCCAATTCCGCACCCAGCCCCTCACCAAAGGCGAAATGTTCAAGATTGAGGCCGAGATAGACCGCAAGCTTCGCCCCGCCAGGCCAGGCATAGGGCACACGATCCCGCCAGGGGTGATAGTTATAGCGTCCATGGCTCGGCAGCATTGCGGTGATCCTTTCGCGATCTTGTTTGGGGGCGCAGATTAGTTTCGGCAAGGGTGCGAGGCTTGCCTGCCAGGCCGCGGCGGGCCAGCCTTCCTTCTGACCAGGGGAGGGATCACATGAAAATCGGCGCTGCCATGTTTTTCACCGATTATTCCATGACGCCCGGCGAATTGGCCGTGGCTTTGGAAGAACGCGGTTTTGACAGCCTTTGGGCGCCGGAACATTCGCATATTCCGCTGGCGCGCACCGCTTCCTATCCGGGCGGTGGCGCCTTGCCGCGCGAATATTATGAGGTGATGGATCCTTTCATCACGCTGACTGCCGCCGCCGCGGCAACTAAAAGACTGCTGCTGGGCACAGGCATCTGCCTGGTGGTGCAGCGTGACCCGATCCAGACCGCCAAGGCAGTTGCGACGATTGATCACATCTCGGCTGGGCCTTTTTTTTTGGTGTCGGCAATGGCTGGAACCAGGATGAGATTGAAAACCACGGCACGGTCTTCGCCACACGCCACAAGCTGGCGCGCGAACGGATTGAAGCGATGAAGGCGATCTGGACCCAAGCCCAACCGAGCTATGCCGGCGAATTCGTCAATTTCACGCCCATGGAAACCGGGCCGAAGCCGCTGCAAAAGCCGCCCCGCCGATCATCGTTGGTGGCGCCTATCCCTGGGGGGCGAAGCGCGCGGTGCGCTATGGTAATGGCTGGATGCCGCATCGTGTGCGCAAGCACTATGCCGATGTCGGCGCGCTGATCCCGCAATTCCGCCAATTGGCCGCCGATGCCGGCCGGCACGACGAAGATTTGCCCATCACCATCTGGGGCGTGAAGGAAGACCGCGACGCGCTGCTGGCGGACCAGGACCTTGGCGTGGCGCGCGTAGTGCTAAGCCTTTCTTCCGCCAAGCGTGATGAAATCTTGCCGGAATTAGACCGCTGGGCTGCGCTAATCCGCGCGGTGGGTTAAAGCACCGCCTCCGCAGCAAGCCGCAGCGCTTCCTGCGTGGCACCCGTCAGCACCAGCGTATTCAGCTTGCCTTCACGCGCCGCCGCCTGCCAATCCTGCAAGCGGATGCGCACACGATCTGCGGGGCCGACAAGCGCAATTTCATCCACAAGCGCATCCGGCACGGCGGCAAGCGCTTCCTTGCGATGCCCGGCGAGAAACGCCTTTTGGATGGCAACTGCCGCATCAGGAAAACCAAGGCGCTTGCAGTAATCATTGTAGAAATTCTTGCCCACTGCGCCCATGCCGCCGATGTAAAGCGCCAATTCCGGCTTCACGGAATCTCGGCAGGCTTGCAGATCATCGCCGACCCGAATTTTCGTATAGGGCGCGATATCAAAATCGCTCAAGACGCGTGGCGTCGCGGCCTTAGCCATGCCTTCTAAAGTTGGCTTTACCACCAGATCGGCTTTCTCCGGCGACATGAAAATCGGCAAATTGCCATCGGCGACTTCACCCGCAAGCCGCATGCCGCCCGGCGTGATGGACGCGCAATAAAAGCGCATCGGCTTGCCATGCAGAATGCTCTTCAGCGGCTTGCCGAGCCCCGTGGCATCCGGCCCATCATAGGGAATGCGATAATGCGTGCCCTGATATTCCAGGGGCCTTTCGCGCGCGATGATGGCGCGCATGATGTCAATATATTCGCGCGTGCGCACCAGCGGGCTGCCATAGGGCTGCCCGTGCCAACCTTCCACAACCTGCGGCCCGGAAGGCCCAACTCCACACAGAAAGCGATCCCCGGAAAGTGATTGCAGCGTCATGGCCGTAGAAGCCGCACAAGCGGGGCTACGTGCCGGCATTTGCATGATGCCAGTTCCGGCCTGGATTTTTGTGGTTTGTGCCAGCACCCAGGTAATCGGCGTCACCGCATCCGTCCCGTAGCTTTCGCCGCACCATACCATGGAAAAGCCAAGCCTTTCGGCTTCCAGCACCAGCGCCATATCAATAGTGCCGGTCATGCCAAGCGTCATGCCAAGGCGCATGGGTCAGATCCTTTCCATCACCGTTGTGCGGAAGCTTCCCATCTGCGCCAGCACCTTCTCAACACTTGATCCAAGAAAATTAAAATCAATCGCGGTAACACCAATCGTACGTAATGCTTGGATATCTTCCACAATCTGCGCCGTACTGCCGGAAAACAAATGCCGTTCTCCATCGCCGGCGAGTGCGGGCAATTCCGCGCCGAATTTTTGCACACGGAGTGATAGCCCAACCGCAGCAGGGTCCCGCCCGGCCTCTGCGGTCAGGCGGCGCAGCTTGACAACGGCTGCCTTGTAACGTGCCAGACTATCCAGAGGAAAAGCCGGATTCGTGCCGATGGGATACCAGGCATCACCAAGCCGTGCCGTGCGCCTGAGCGCCGGGCCGCTTTCACCCCCCACCCAAATCGGCGGCCCACCTGGCTGCACGGGTTTGGGTTCAAAGCTGATCTTATCGAAGGACACATATTCACCTTGAAAGCGCGGATCGGCCGCGGTCCATAACTCCCGCGCGGCCAGGATGTATTCATCCGTCACTTTGCCGCGCGCGGCGAAATCCGGCGCGTCGAGTGCTTCAAACTCCTCCTTCAGCCAGCCCGCGCCAATGCCAAGCGTGAGCCGACCATTGGAGAATATATCAATCGTGGAAAGGATTTTCGCCGTCAGCACCGCCGGGCGATGCGGCACCACCATGACCGAAGTCACCAACCGCAGCTTGGTCGTGCGTGCGGCAGCGAACATCACCTCGGTCAATTGTTCGTGCCGCGCGCCGCGCGCACCGGCAGGGAATTCGCCACTATCCGAATAGGGGTAAATCGCGTGAATATCGGTCGGGATCACCACATGGTCGCTGAAGGTGGCATAGGCAAAGCCCATCGCCTCCCCGCCCTGCAGCAACCGCGTGATCGCTTCAGGTGTGGCGAGCGGGCCGGCGGTTGGGGCGTTGAAACCGATTTGCATGCTGGGCCTCCCATCCCCGCGCATTGCATCCGGCGCGGCATTCCCACACGATGGGGCCAGGGGAAGCAGGATGGCAAGGGTGCTGGACAGGCTGGAACGAACGCCACTGGCGGAATTGATGGCAGAAGCAGCGGCTCTGCGTGATGCCGGGCATGGCCGTGTGCTGTCCTATTCGCGCAAGGTCTTTATTCCGCTGACCAAGCTCTGCCGCGATGTCTGCCATTACTGCACCTTCGCCGAAAAATCGCGCGCGGGACGTGGCGCGTATCTGACGCCTGACGAAGTGCTGGCGATTGCGCGCGCAGGCGCCAAGGCCGGCTGCACGGAAGCGCTATTCACGCTGGGCGATAAGCCCGAATTGCGTTGGCGCCAGGCACGTGAGGCTTTGGCGGAATTGGGCCATGCCAGCACCATCGAATACCTGGTGGCGATGTGTGATCTGGTGCTGCGTGAAACCGGGCTGCTGCCCCATGCCAATCCTGGTGTGATGGATAGGGCAGAGCTGCTGGCGCTGCGCGATGTGACCGCCAGCCAAGGCATCATGCTGGAAAGCACCAGTGAAAGATTATGCGCGCCCGGCGGCGTGCATCATGGCAGCCCTGACAAACACCCGGCCATCAGGCTTGAGGTGCTGAACAAGGCTGGCGCGGCGCGCATTCCCTTCACCACGGGTATTCTGATCGGCATTGGCGAAACCCGCGCGGAACGCCTGGATGCCTTGCGCGCCATCGCGGAAAGCCATGCGCGTTACGGGCATGTGCAGGAAGTCATCATCCAGAATTTTCGCGCCAAGCCGCGCACCAAACGCGCTGAGGCGCCCGAGCCTGATTTGGACGATCTGCTCTGGACCATTGCCTCAGCGCGCATCATTCTGGGTGCGCGCGCGAATATCCAGGCGCCGCCCAATCTTTCGCCCGGTACCTATCCAAGCTTGATCGCCGCCGGCATCAATGATTGGGGCGGCATTTCGCCGGTGACGCCGGATCATGTGAACCCGGAAGCCCCCTGGCCCGCCATTGCAAATCTTGCTGAGCATACCGCGCGCATGGGCAAGGTGCTGGTGCAACGCTTGCCTGCTTATCCTGCCTATCTGCGCGCGCCGCGCGACTGGTTCGCGCCGCGCATCGCAACTGCGCTACTCCGTGCCAGTGACGCAGCCGGCTTCGCGCGCGGTGATGATTGGTCCCCAGGTGCGCTGACACCGCCGCGCCTTCCCGCGCCGCTATTGACTGCGACGGATGCAAGGCTGGCAGCGCTGGTGGAACGTGCCGCGCAGGGCGAAAGGCTTGAAGCGCCGGCGATTGAAACGCTATTCGCCGCGCGTGATGCGGATCAGGCGCATGTCATGCAAGCCGCTGATCGGCTGCGCCAAGCGGTAGCGGGCGACACCGTGCGTTATGTCGTCAACCGCAACATCAATTACACTAATATCTGCACCTATCGTTGCAGCTTCTGCGCCTTCAGCAAGGGCAAAACGCATGAAGCCTTGCGTGGCCCGGCTTACGATCTTGATCATGCGGAAATCACCCGTCGTGCCAAGGAAGCCTGGGCGCGTGGCGCGACTGAGGTCTGCCTGCAAGGCGGTATCCACCCGGATTATACCGGCGCCACCTATGAGGCGATTTGCCGCGCTATCAAACAGGCCGTGCCGGGGATGCATATCCATGCCTTCTCGGCGCTGGAAATCCATCAGGGTGCGCGCACGCTTGGGCTGTCTTTATCAGCATTTCTGACGCGACTGCGTGATGCCGGACTTGGTACTTTGCCGGGCACGGCTGCGGAAATTCTGGATGATGAAATTCGCGCCATCATCTGCCCGGATAAGGTGAACACAGCCGAATGGCAGGCGGTCATGCGCGCTGCACATAGCCTCGGGCTGCGCAGCACCGCCACCATCATGTTCGGCCATGTGGAAGCGCCCGTTCATTGGGCGCGGCATTTGCTGGTGCTGCGCGATCTGCAAGCGCAAACAGGTGGCTTTACCGAATTCGTGCCGCTGCCTTTCGTGCATATGGAAGCGCCCATGTATTTGCGCGGCCTGGCACGGCGTGGGCCGAGTTTCCGTGAGGCGCTGCTGATGCACAGTATCGCGCGGCTCGTGCTTCATCCGCATTTCAACAATATCCAGACAAGCTGGGTAAAGATGGGCCCCAAAGGGGCGGCGATGGCCCTGCAAGCGGGTGCCAATGATCTGGGCGGCACGCTGATGAATGAAAGCATCAGCCGCGCTGCCGGCACGGAACATGGCCAGGAATTTCCACCGGAGGCGATGGAAAGCCGGATCCTTTCCATCGGGCGGCAGCCAATGCAGCGCAGCACCACCTATGGCGCCGTGGCGCGTGAACGGGAACGGGCATCGCGTTATGCTGAACCTCTTGCGCCCATGGTGCAGACCGCACCGCGCAAGCGTGTTTTATTGGCGGGCGATTAAGCCAAGCGGCTGAGAATACCGCTGTGCTGCACCCAAAGCAGCGTTTGCGTGTCCTTGGCTTCCGGAATGCCAGCGAAGCGCGCAATGTCTTCAGGATGGTCAATATCCATCGCAATCCCAGGCAGGCGCAGGATTTGCGGCGTAATGCCCGCCGCGCGCGCCGCCGCCAGATGCGGGAAATAGCTATCCTCACCAAAACGCAGCTTCACCGCATCGGGTGGCGACATCAGAATGGCGTTCGATCCCTGTTCATCATGCGCGGGTGCGATGATGAAGCAGGCCCGGGCTTGCGCCGCTTTGATCAGAGCCTCGATTTCTGGTGTCTGCACTGCGGGAATATCGCCCGGCAGGGTGATGATGGCATCAGCACCTTCTGCCTTCAGCAGTGCGGCGGCGGCAGTCACCGCGCCGGTATGGCCTTGCCGCGCGCCATCCGTGATGATCAGCGCGCCATACTCCGGCGCCACCGCTTGCGCCCAAGGGTCAAGCGTCACCAGCGCAATGCCTGCCAGGCCCTGCGCCGCTGACAGCGCCGCCATCACATCGCGCAACATCACCCGCATCAGCGCAATGCGTTCATCGGGCGACAGTAAGGCCGCCAGACGCTGTTTTGCACCAGCCATTTCCTTCACCGGCAGGATGGCCCAAGGCTTCATTGAAGTGCGTCAATCGCCGCCAGTACCCGCTGTGCGAGTGCGGTCTTGTCCGCGATGTCGCGCATCAGTGTCGTGGCATGAAATACGCGCGGCACAATTCCCGCCGCGTCATCGCCGTGTTCCATCACGTAGCCATGCAATAAATCGCCATAACGCGCGGCGACGGCCGCTGCACTCGGCGCAACACCAAGTGCGGCAAACATGCGCGCCGTTGGCCCCTTCACCGCTTGGCCAGCAATGATGGGCGATACCGCCACCACCGGCGCGCCTAACGCCTTGATGGCATCGCGCAAGCCCGGTACGGCCAGAATGGGTTCGATGCTGATGAAGGGATTGCTCGGGCAAATCACAATCCCGCGCGGCTTTGCGCGCAACGCTTCCAGCAATGCCGGTTGTGGGCGCGCCTGTTCAACACCACCAAACCTTACTGCGCGTGCCAGGGGTTCGGCGCGTAGCCGCACAAACCAATCCTGGAAATCAAGCCAGCCCTGTTCTGTGTTGATTTGCGTGCGCACCGGATCATCACTCATCGGCAGAATGCGTGGGCCGATACCGAAGCGTTGGCGCACATCATCGGTGATGGTTGAAAGCGTCTCACCGCCGCGCAGCCGATGGCTCCGCAACACATGCAGCGCCAAATCACGATCACCAAGGCGAAACCAATCCGTCCCGCCAAGTGCGGCGAGGGTTTCCATGAAAGCCCAGCTTTCATCCGCGCGCCCCCAACCAAGCTTGGGATTATCCAAGCCCGCCAGCGTATACAAAAGCGTGTCCGTATCCGGGCAGATCGTGAGGCCGTAATGCTCAAAATCATCGCCGGTATTGGCAATGATCAGCAAATCCTCTGGCGGCAAAATCCGCGAAAGACCAAGTGCGAGCTTCGCCCCGCCAATGCCGCCGGAAAGCGCGATGATCACAAAAAAAGATCCTCCTGCGCTGGGCGGAGCAATTCGGCGGCGGGGTTTGCCGCGCCAGACCAGGACAGCCCGCGCAACAATACCGCAGGTTGGCCTTCCGCGCCTTGCCCCATCAGCAAACCCGCTGCTGCGGCGATTTCATCAGCGAAGCCCGTGATGCTGACCATGAGCATGCGCCCGAACAAATCCGGCTGGCCGCGCAAATCACGCAGCGCCGGCAGCTCTGCCGCGCCAATCGCAACACCCACCGTGCCACGCCGCCAGGCGCGTCCAAAACTATCCGTAATCACCACAGGCAGGCCAAGCCGCGCGGCAAGCGCCGCCGCACTGCCATCAGGGTCGCGCGGCAGCAGCAACGCATGGCCATCGCTTCCGATATTGGATTGATCAATGCCGGCATTGGCCATGACAAAGCCAAGCCGATGCTTGACGATGATCAGGTTCGGCCGCGCGCGCACTACGTGTTCCGATTCTGACAGGATCAATTCGACGAGGCGCGCATCCTTGCCCGTCTGTTCCGCCAAATCCCGCGCCGCTTGGGATGGCTGAACGGATGCCAGCGCAATGCTGCGCCCTTCCGCTTTGCTCACAACCTTCTGCGCAACCGCCAGCACATCGCCCGATTCCGGCGCCAGACCAGCGCGCACCATGGCGGCTGAAAGCAAGCCAGCAAGATCATCGCCCGCCTGCACCATGGGCAGGTCAGGCAGTGCGAAAAGCTGAAGGCTCGGCCTCAAGCGAAGCGGCGGCGCAGCAGTGGCAGCACCTGGTCCCCATAAAGCCGCAGAAACCGTGCCTGATCCGGCCCCGGCGCGTGAAACACCAAATGCCGGAAGCCAAGGCCGACATAATAGCCAATACGTTCCACATGTTCTTCCGGATCGTTGGAGACAATCCAACGGCTGGCCGCGCGTTCAAGCGGCAGCGCATCGGCCAGACGTTCCATTTCCACCGGGTCTTCCACCGACATTTTTTCTTCTGCCGAAAGCGCCAACGCTGCCCAATGGCGCGTATCTTCCAAGGCGCGCTGCTTGTCCGTATCGAAGGAAACCTTCACTTCGATCATGCGATCATAATCGGGCTTCGGCGCCGCCGCCGTTTCAAGCCCCGCCACCACATTCGGCAGCAGGGTTTCGGTGTAAAGCTCCGGCTTCTTGCCGCTGGTGCAGATGAAACCATCACCGCCACGGCCAGCATATTTTGCAACCATGGCACCGGCAGCCGCAACATAAATCGGCACAGGGGTTTCGGGCCGATCATAAATCGTTGCGTGTTCGGTGCGGTAATATTGCCCTTCGAAACTCACGCGTTCTTCGGTCCAAAGCTTGCGCATCAATTGCACGGCTTCGCGCATGCGGGCGAAGCGTTCCTTGAATTCCGGCCAGGGCTGGCCAGTGGAAGGCACCTCATTCAGCCCTTCGCCCGTGCCAATGCCGAGAATGACGCGGCCCGGAAACATCGCCCCTAGCGTGCCAAAAGCCTGCGCTACAATGGAAGGATGGTAGCGAAAGGTTGGCGTCAGCACGCTGGTGCCCATGACAAGCCTTTGCGTGCGCGCCCCAAGCGCGCCGAGCCACACGAGCGAATTCGGCGCATGGCCGCCCGTGTGTTTCCAGGGCTGGAAATGGTCTGAGATGAAACAGCTATCGAAGCCCATCTCTTCAGCAAGTACGCCAAAATCTAGCAATTGCGCTGGTGCGAATTGTTCGGCGGATGCCTTATAGCCTAGCTTCAGCATGGCCATCACGTATCCGAAAGCGCTGCCAACATGGCATCCCGATGCGCGGTATCGCCATCATCCGTCACCGGCTGAATGCAAACATGTGTAGCCCCGGCGGTGAAATGCGCACGCAGCCCCGCCTTCACGCTGGCGGCATCACCATGCAGCACCATGGCATCAATGAAGCGATCACTGCCGCCATTGGCGAGTTCCGCTTCACTAAAGCCAAGCCGCAGCCAATTATTCACGTAATTCGGCAGCGCCATGTAGCGGGAAAGCTCTCGCCGCCCCAAAGCACGGGCGCGCACCGGATCGGTTTCGATGCACACCTTCTGTTCCACCGCCAGCACTTTGCCTGACCCAAGAATGGTCGCGGCCTGGGCAGTGTGTTCTGGTGTGACATTGTAAGGCACCGCACCATCCGCCGCACTGCCAGAAAGCGCCAGCATTTTCGGCCCAAGGGCTGCCAGCAGCACCGGGCCTTCCAGCGCATCGCCACCCGCCTTGCGCAAGCCTTCAAGATAGCCACGCATGGCCGGGATGGGTTTTTCATAGCGATGGCCGCGCAGGCCTTCCACCATCGGGATATGGCTGACACCAAGCCCAAGCGCGAAGCGCCCTTCATGCAGGGCATTCAGCGTGGCAAGGCCGCGGCGTGCCGTGAAGGCATCCCGCGCATAGATATTGGCAATCGAACTGCCGACCACCAGCTTCTTGCTATTCGCCAGCAGAAACCCGGCCAGCGCCATGGATTCATAACCGCGCGATTCCGGATACCAGAAGCTGCCATAGCCAAGGTCTTCCACGCGGTTCAGCAAGGCGCGCAAACCCGCCGCATCCAGCCGATCCGTGGAACACCAAACACCCAAACGACCGAATTGCATGATTGTGATCCTTTTCCCCGTAACCTGGGTCAGCCGTAGGTTTCATCAAGCGCCTGAAAGCGCGGCAGATCAACCAGGGCGCTGAATTCCGCGTAACTCATCATCGCACTTGCTGCCTTGGCCGGCGTGCCATCGCGCTTCAAAACGGCCAGTGCATCAGCCACCGCACGCGCAGCCGTGAATAGCGCCGTCACCGCATAGAACACGACAGAAAACCCCATCTGTTCCAGATCGCGCATCGTCAGCGCCGTGGTTTCATTGCCATCCACAATGCTGACAACCTTGGGGCCAGGCACCTGCCGCGCCACAATCTCGACCTCTGATATTTTCTTGATTCCATCGACGAACACCAGATCAACCCCGGCATCCTGATACATCAGCACGCGGCGCACGGCTTCTTCCGGGCCAATCGCCGGCATGGCATCGGTCCGCCCAATAATCAGTGGCCCGTTTGCGGGGCGGGCCGCAATGGCGCATTGCAGGCGCCGGACATTTTCCTCCGCCGGGATCAGCCTGATGCCGGCTAATTGCCCGCAACGCTTCGGCGCCACCTGGTCCTCCAGATGGATCGCAGCCACACCGGCCTGCGCATATTCTTCAATCGTGCGCGCGATATTGGCGGGGCCGCCATAGCCCGTATCCGCATCGGCGATGATGGGGATTGTCACCGCGCGCGCCATATCCCGCGCATGCGTGGTCATTTCCGTCTGCGTCAGCAGCCCGATATCGGGCCGCCCGAGCCGGGACGCCGTGGCGCCGAAGCCGGTCATGTAAATCGCCTCAAACCCCGCCTGCTCAATCAGCCGCGCGGTCAGGCTATCGGGCGCGCCGGGGGCGGCGATAATGCCGCCGGCATTCAGGCTTTGGCGCAAGCGATCGGCAGCGTTCATGGCAGCCCCCCGTCCGTTAAATCTGTTGTTCCCAGGCTGCCGGTATCAGCTGATACCCGCCGCCGCGCGGCACGAGGTGCGAGAAACCTGGAAAATGCAAATGCATGCCCGTGACCAAAAGCTTGTCGGTCGCGACCATATCAAACACACGCCGACGCGTTGCTTCTGCCGCCTTGGTATCGGTATCAAACGCCATGCAGACCTCCGGGCGCGCAGTTTGCACTTCCGGCACATGGACAATATCGCCCCAGATCAGCAACTGATCCTGGCCTGATGCCACCAGATAGCCGGAATGGCCAGGAGTGTGGCCATGGAACGGCATGGCGGTGACGCCGGGGAAGACCTCACCCTTCTGGAACAGCCGCCACCGATCCTTGTACGGCAGCACCTGTTCCCGCCCGGCCTGGAAGAACAATTTCTTTTCGCGATCCGTGCCCTTGGCCATCGCGCCATCATCGAACCAATGCTTCGGTTCGTTTTCATGCATGACCAATTCGGCATTGGGGTAATGCGTCAGGCCAGTGGCCATATTCGTGAGGCCCGCGGAATGATCCGGGTGCATATGCGTCAGCATCACCACGTCGATATCAGTGGGATCAACACCAAGCGCCTTGAGATTGGCCAGGATCTTGCCGGAACTCGGCTGCATGTAATTGCCGCAGCCGGTCTCGATCAGGGCGAGCTGCCCCGCCGACCAAATCAGAAAGGCATTCACCGCCGTGCGCCGCGCGGGCCGGAAATTCGCTGTCAGGATTTCGCGCGCTTCATCTTCGGTGATGTTGCGCAGCACTTCCAGATTGCCATCCAGAAAACCATCGCTGATGGCGGTGACAATAATATCCCCAACCCGGCGATGATAGACGCCTGGAATTTGTGTGCTCGGCGCGCTTTTCATGACAAACATTCCCCCCGATGCCGTAGCAGGCCGAAGCCCGCGTCTGGCCTGAAAGCAAAAGCCTATGGAAGGGAAGGCCGCGTGGCAATATTCCGCGCCAGCCGGAGGGATACGAAATTGGTGAGCTCGGAGGGATTCGAACCCTCGACCTACAGATTAAAAGTCCGTTGCTCTACCAGCTGAGCTACGAGCTCCCAAACACGGCGGCGCCTTAGCACGGCGCCGCGCGTTTACCAACAGCAGGCTTCAGGCGTTATCTGCCGCCACCTTCATGCTGCGAATACGGTCCGGTCCCTGCACCATGCCAGAGCCACCAGAACCGCGCTTGATCTTGTCCACCGCATCCATGCCGCCGGTCACTTCACCCCAAATGGTATATTGGCCATCAAGGCTTGGGATCGGCGCGAACATGATGAAGAATTGACTATTGGCGCTGTCGGGATTGCTGGTGCGCGCCATGCCGCAAACGCCACGCAGGAAGCGCGCGCGCGACGGTTCGCTGAATTCCGCTGGCAAATCCGGCAAATCCGAACCACCCGTGCCCGTGCCGGTGGGGTCGCCACCCTGGGCCATGAAGCCTTCAATCACGCGATGGAAGGGCACATTGTCGTAAAACCCCTGCCGCGCGAGGGTTTTGATGCGTTCCACATGCAAAGGCGCCAGATCGGGGCGCAGCTTGATGGTGATGGTGCCATGCTCGATTTCCATGAGCAGGGTGTTTTCGCCATCCCCGGCAGGGGCTTCGGTTTCAGACATGGTTTTTGGTCTTTCGGTTCGGGTCTCAACGAATATCAGCGGCCACGCGCATGCTGCGCAAGCGATCAGGGCCACGCACAATGCCATTGGGGGGATCGCCGCGCTTGATCTTGTCCACGGCTTCCATGCCGGCGGTCACGCGGCCCCAGATGGTATACTGACCATCAAGCGAAGATGCTGGTGCGAACATGATGAAGAATTGGCTATTGGCGCTATTCGGGTCGGAAGACCGCGCCATGCCGCAAACGCCGCGCAGAAAGCGGGCGCGCGATGGTGCGCTGAATTCGGCGGGAAGATTGGGCAAGGGCGAGCCACCCGTGCCGGTGCCGGTGGGATCACCGCCTTGTGCCATGAAGCCTTCAATCACGCGATGGAAGGGCGTATTGTCGTAAAAGCCACGGCGCGCCAGCACCTTGATCCGTTCCACATGCCGCGGTGCCAGATCGGGCAGCAATTGGATGGTCACGCGCCCATCCTTCAATTCCAGGAACAGCGTGTTTTCCGGATCATTCGCCTGCGCCAAGGCGGGGGAGGCCAAGGCACCCAATCCGGCGGCAAGCATAAGGCGGCGTTGCATGGATATCTCCTTTCCTTAGGCGCCGGCTTTGACACGCGCCATGGTGCGTTCCAGCGTCAGCTTCGGCACGAAGCTGCTGATATCGCCGCCCAGCTTGGCGATTTCCTTCACCAGGCGCGATGCGATGAATTGATTGGTCTCTGACGCCATCAGGAAGACGGTTTCAATTTCATGATCCAGCCGGCGGTTCATGCCCGTCATTTGGAATTCGTAATCGAAATCCGTCACCGCGCGCAGCCCGCGCACAATCATGCAGGCGCCGATTTCACGCGCAAACCCCACCAGCAAGCCTTCAAAGGGGCGCACTTCAATCACCGTGCCGGTGCGCGCCGCAATCGGCGTCACTTCCGCCTGCACCAGTTCAACACGCTCGGCCAATTCAAACAGCGGCCCCTTGCCGATATTGATCGCAACCCCAATCACGAGCCTGTCCACCAGCCGCGCGGCGCGGCCAATAATGTCCAAATGCCCATTCGTCACGGGATCGAAAGTGCCGGGATAAAGCGCAATCCGTTCAGCCATTGCCGTTTTCCTCCTGCGCGGGGGCGGCTTCCTCATCGCCGCCTTCATCGGCAACGGGGAAGCAGGAAATCACACGTTCACCTTCCGCGGGGCGCATCAGCGTCACCCCCATCGCCATGCGCCCGGTCAGGCGCACATCATCGGCCTTCAGGCGGATCAATTGCCCACCATTCGTCACCAGCATGATGTCATCACCAGGCCGCGCCGGGAAGGTCGCCACAACTTCGCGGCCGGTGCGCGCACTCAACACAATGCCGGCAATGCCTTGGCCGCCACGGCCCGTGACGCGGTATTCATGCGCGGAAGAACGCTTGCCAAAGCCCGCATCCGTCACCGTCAGCAGAATTTCCTCGGCTTCAGCCAGCGCTTCAAAGCGTTCCGGTGAAAGGGTGATTTCAGCGACCGCTTCCTCGGCCTCGGCTTCCACCACCGGCGGTGTTTCAGCATCCTCATCGGCGGCGCTGCGGCGCTGCGCGGCGGCTTTCAGATAGGCCGCGCGTTCTTCCGTCGTCGCTTCCACATGGCGGAGTACGGAAAGCGCAATCACCGCATCACCCTGCGCCAGCTTGATGCCGCGCACGCCGGTTGAATCGCGCCCGGCAAAAACGCGCAAAGTATCGGCATCCGCCGTGAAGCGAATGCATTTGCCGCCGCGTGTGGCCAGCATCACATCATCGCCCTCGCGGCAGGTGGAAACGCCAACCAGGCTATCGCCTTCATCCAGCTTCATCGCAATCAAGCCGACCGAGCGCATATTCTTGAAATCAGACAGCCGATTGCGCCGCACATTGCCCTGTGTGGTTGCAAATACCAGGTGCAGCCCTTCCCAGAATTCTTCATCAATCGGCAGCGGCAGGATGGCGGTGACAGCTTCCCCTTCTTGCAATTGCAATACCTGGCGGAGTGATCGGCCACGCCCCTGCGGCCCGGCTTCCGGCAATTGCCAAACCTTTTCGCGGAAGGCGATGCCACGATCGGTGAAGAACAAGACCCATTGATGCGTATGCGCCACGAAAGACCGGATGATGACATCATCTTCCCGCGTCGCCGCCGCGCTGCGGCCCTTGCCGCCACGCCCCTGGGCGCGGAAGGTTTCCAAAGGCGTGCGCTTCACATAGCCATCGCGCGTCAGCGTCACCACCATGGTGCCGGGTTCGATCAGGCTTTCATCATCCACATCGGCGATGCCATCCACGATCTCGGTCATGCGAGGTGAGGCGATCTCGGCGCGGATCGCGCGCAATTCCTGATCCATCACTTCCAGGCGCCGAGGACGGCTCGCCAGGATTTCCAGCAATTCGCGAATGCGCCCGCCAACTTCGCCCAATTCGGCGACGATCTTTTCACGCTCCAGCCCCGTCAGGCGTTGCAGGCGCAAATCCAGAATGCCGCGCGCCTGTTCTTCGGTCAGCCGCACCGTGACTTCGGGCGTTACGGCATTGCGATAATCATCCACCAGCGCCAGCAGTACGCCCACATCGCCAGCGGGCCAGTCGCGGTTCATCAAGGCCGCGCGCGCCGCCGGCGCATCAGCACTTTCACGAATGACGCGAATAACCTCATCCAGATTGGCGACCGCAATCGCCAAGCCAATCAGCAAATGCCCGCGTTCCCGCGCCTTCGCCAGCCGATGGCGGGACCGGCGCAGAATCACCTCCTCACGGAAGGCGATGAAGGCCATCAGCGCGTCCTTGAGGCCCATTTGCCGTGGCCGGCCCTCATGCAGGGCCACGAAATTGACGGGGAAGGAAGTCTGCAATTGCGTCATGCGGTAAAGCTGGTTCAGCACCACTTCCGCGGTCGCATCGCGCTTCAATTCAATGACAATCCGCATCCCCGAACGGTCGCTTTCGTCGCGCAGATCGGAAATGCCTTCCACGGCCTTGGCGCGCACCAATTCGGCGATTTTCTCAAGCAGCGTAGATTTATTGACCTGATAGGGAATTTCCGTAACCGCAATCGCCTGACGATTGCCACGCAATTCCTCAATCTCCGCCCGCGCGCGCAGCGGGATGGACCCACGCCCGGTTTCAAAGGCAGAACGGATGCCGGAACGCCCCAGAATCATCGCCCCAGTCGGGAAATCCGGCCCGGGCACAATCTTCATCAATTCTTCCAGCGTCAGCGCCGGATTGGCGATCAACGCCAAGGTCGCATCCAGAATTTCGGTTGGATTATGCGGCGGGATATTGGTGGCCATACCCACCGCAATGCCGCCCGCGCCATTGATCAGCAGATTGGGGAAGGCCGCGGGCAGAACGCGCGGTTCATCCACGCTTTCATCGTAATTCGGCTGAAAATCCACCGTGTCTTCGTCAATGCCGGCCAGCAGCGCGCCCGCTGCCGATGCCAGGCGCGCTTCCGTGTAGCGCATCGCCGCCGGAGGGTCGCCATCAACCGAACCGAAATTTCCCTGCCCATCAATCAGCGGCAGGCGCATGGAAAAGGGCTGCGCCATGCGCACCAGCGCGTCATAAATCGAAGCATCGCCATGCGGATGGTATTTACCCATCACATCGCCGACCACACGGGCCGATTTGCGATAAGGCTTATCCGCCGTGTAGCCCGCTTCCTGCATGGCAAACAGGATGCGCCGATGCACAGGCTTCAACCCATCGCGCACATCGGGCAGCGCGCGGGCCACGATCACGCTCATGGCGTAATCAAGGTAGGAACGGCGCATTTCCTCCTCAAGCGCGACCGGGGTCGTATTCTGCGGGGTTTGGCCAGGGTTTTGAGTGTCGCTCACGCTTGAAAACCGATTCTGAAGGCTGCGATTCCAGGGAAGTCACACGGTGGAGGGTCCATAGGCACTCTTGCGCGCGCCGCGTCAACCACCGCCACGCCGCGCTGCTCCGCCCATCTTCAAGCTATTGGATCAAAAAGGAATTTCGTCATCCAAATCGGATTTCTTGGCATCCCAACCACCGGCACGCTGGGCCGGGCGCGCGGGCGCGCTACGCTCACCCATCGGCTCCCCCGGATCATCCATGCCGCCACCCGCACCGCGCCCGCCAATCAATTGCAATTCACCGCGATATTGGCGCAGCACGACCTCAGTCGTGTAGCGATCCTGGCCGGACTGGTCCTGCCATTTGCGGGTTTCCAGCTGGCCTTCAACATAGACCTCGCTGCCCTTCCGCAGATATTTTTCGGCCACTTCGCCCAGGCGATCATTGAAAATCGCGACCGAATGCCATTCGGTGCGTTCCTGTTGATTGCCTTCCCGGTCCTTGTAGCGTTCTGATGTGGCTATGCGCAGGTTCACCACCTTGCCGCCATTCTGGAAATTGCGCACTTCCGGGTCCCGCCCCAGACGGCCCAGGATGATGACCTTGTTGATACCCGCCATGGCAAAGCTCTCCCGCGATTTCGATCCATAGGATAGACCATCGCCCAAGGCCGGGCCATCCCGCACCCTTCCCAGGGCGCCATTCAGGCGCATATATAACGAGAACATTTTTAGAACAACCGCCACCCATGCCCTGGGGCGGCGGTCGGAGCCCCCTTTGCATGACCGGCCATATTCGCATCCGCGGCGCGCGCCAGCACAACCTCAAGAACCTCGATCTTGATATCCCGCGCGATACGCTGACGGTGATCACCGGGCTGTCGGGGTCCGGCAAATCCTCGCTCGCCTTCGATACCATCTATGCGGAAGGCCAAAGGCGCTATGTGGAAAGCCTTTCGGCCTATGCGCGGCAATTCCTGCAATTGATGCAAAAGCCGGATGTGGATTCGATTGAGGGCCTATCGCCCGCCATATCCATCGAACAGAAAACCACCAGCCATAATCCGCGCTCCACCGTCGGCACCGTCACGGAAATCCACGACTATATGCGCCTGCTTTGGGCGCGGGTTGGCGTGCCTTATTCGCCGGCAACGGAACTTCCCATCGAAGCACAGACCGTGTCCCAAATGGTGGATCGTGTCATGGGCATGGCGGAAGGCACGCGGCTTTTGCTGCTGGCCCCGGTCGCGCGCGGCAAGAAGGGCGAATTCCGCAAGGAATTGGCCGAATTCCAGCGCCGAGGCTTTGAACGCGTCAAAATCAACGGCAAGCTCTATCAAATCGCGGAAGCCCCCAAGCTCGACAAGAAGCTCAAGCACGATATTGAAGTGGTGGTTGACCGCATCGTGGTGCGCGATGGCATCATGCAGCGCCTTGCGGATTCCTTTGAAACCGCGCTCGGCCTCGCCGATGGCATCGCCTATGCCGAAGGGGCCGATGGCGGCGAACGCACGGTATTTTCCAGCCGCTTCGCCTGCCCGGTTTCCGGTTTCACCATCGAGGAAGTCGAACCCCGCCTTTTCTCCTTCAATTCGCCGCATGGCGCCTGCCCCGCCTGTGATGGGCTTGGCACGGAAAGCTTTTTTGATGCGCAGCTTATCGTGCCGCAGGATGATGTCGCGCTGAAGGATGGCGCCATCATGCCCTGGACTGGCGCTTCTTCGCCCTATTACGACCAAACCCTGCAAAGCCTGGCCGCGCATTTCAAGGTGAAGATGACCACCGCCTGGCAGGAACTGCCGGACCAAGTGCGGCACGCCATTCTGCATGGCACGGGCGAGGATGTGGTGACGCTCCGCTACAAGGATGGGCTGCGCGCCTATGAGGTGAAAAAGCCTTTTGAAGGCGTGATCGCCAATCTGCAACGTCGTTTCCGCGAAACCGACAATCCCTGGGTGCGCGAAGACCTCTCCCGCTACCAGGCGGAACGCCCTTGCGCCACCTGCACTGGGCACCGGCTGAAACCGCAATCGCTGGCGGTGAAAATCGCCGGTGCGCATATTGGTGAAGCCTCGGCCATGCCGATCCATCGCGCCCGGGATTGGTTCGCGCAGGTGGAAGAAACGCTCACGCCGCAGCGGCGCGATATCGCGCGGCGAATCCTGCGGGAAATCAATGAACGCCTGCAATTCCTGGTGGATGTGGGCCTCGATTATCTTTCGCTGGCGCGGTCTTCCACCACGCTATCGGGCGGCGAATCGCAGCGCATACGCTTGGCCTCGCAAATCGGTTCCGGCCTAACCGGCGTGCTTTATGTGCTGGATGAACCTTCCATCGGGCTGCATCAGCGCGACAATGAAAGGCTGCTCGGCACACTCAGGCGGCTGCGTGACCTCGGCAATACCGTGCTGGTCGTCGAGCATGATGAGGATGCAATCCGCAGCGCGGATCATTTGGTGGATATCGGCCCCGCCGCCGGCAAGGGTGGTGGGCAATTGGTGGCGCAGGGCAAGCCGGCGGAAGTCGCCGCCAATCCCGCCAGCCTGACCGGGCAATATCTTTCCGGCCGGATGCGGATCGAAATTCCCGAAAAGCGCCGCAAGATTGATCCCAAGCGGCAGTTGCGCGTGGTGGGCGCCAGCGGGAATAACCTCAGGCGCCTCAATGCCGCGCTCCCGCTTGGCACTTTTACTTGCGTCACCGGGGTTTCCGGCGGCGGCAAATCAACGCTGGTGATTGAAACGCTTTACAAGGCCGCGGCGCGGCGGCTGATGGGCGCGGCAGAGGTGCCGGCGCCGCATGATCGCATCGAAGGGCTCGAACACCTCGACAAGATCATTGACATTGACCAATCGCCAATTGGCCGCACGCCGCGGTCAAATCCCGCCACCTATACCGGGCTATTCGCGCCCATTCGGGATTGGTTCAGCGAATTGCCGGAGAGCCGCGCGCGCGGCTACAAGCCAGGCCGCTTCAGCTTCAATGTGAAGGGCGGTCGGTGTGAGGCCTGCCAGGGCGATGGCGTCATCAAGATTGAGATGCACTTCCTGCCCGATGTTTATGTCACCTGCGATACCTGCAAGGGCAAGCGCTACAATCGCGAAACGCTGGATGTGAAGTTCCGCGGCAAATCCATCTCCGATGTTTTGGACATGACCGTGGAGGAAGGTGAGGAATTCTTCGCTGCCGTCCCCGCCATTCGTGAAAAACTATCCGTGCTGCGCAAGGTCGGGCTTGGCTATATCCATCTCGGTCAACAGGCCACCACGCTTTCGGGCGGCGAAGCGCAGCGCATCAAGCTTTCCAAGGAATTGTCCCGCCGCGCCACCGGGCGCACGCTTTATATTCTGGATGAACCCACCACCGGGCTCCATTTCGAAGATGTGCGGAAATTGCTCGAAGTGCTGCATGCGCTGGTGGAGACCGGCAATACGGTGGTGGTGATCGAACATAATCTTGAGGTCATCAAAACCGCCGATTGGGTGCTGGATCTTGGCCCTGAGGGCGGTGAAGGCGGCGGCCGGCTGGTGGCGGAAGGCACACCGGAAGACATCGCGGCGGTGGCCGAAAGCCATACCGGGCGCTTCCTGGCGCCATTATTGCGAGAAGTTGCACCAGCGCCGGTGAAGAAACGCAAAAGGGCGTGAAGCCTCGCGGCTTCCCTTTGCCCGTCTTCCCGTCTATCCCAACAGGATACCGCCCACGGGAGATACCCCCATGCCCGCCTGGCTGCCCGAATTGGCGGCTTCGGTCTTCGCGACCATCATTGCCATCACGCTGCATGAAGCGGCGCATGGCTATGCTGCGCGTGCTTTGGGCGATGACACGGCGGCGCGGATGGGGCGGCTTAGCCTGAACCCGATCCGCCATGTGGATATGGTCGGCACCATCCTGCTGCCGGGATTTTTGCTGGTTTCGCAGTTGCTTACTATCGGGCGGGTGGAGGCCATGTTCGGCTGGGCCAAGCCCGTGCCGGTGAATATCTGGCAACTTCGCAACCCGCGCTATGGCATGGTGGCGGTGGCGGCTGCCGGGCCGGCAACCAATTTCGCGCTTGCCTTGGCGGCGGGGCTGGCCGCGCATCTGGTGGAACCCTGGCAGGCGAGCCTTGGGGCGGATGGCACGGCCTTCGCCTATCGCGCCTTTGGTCTGTTCATTCTGGCCAATCTGGTGCTTGGCCTGTTCAACCTGTTTCCCCTGCCGCCCTTGGATGGCGGGCGCATCGCGGTTGGGCTTCTGCCCCGCACGCCTGCTCTGGCACTCGCACGAATCGAACCCTATGGCCTGCTGGTCGTCATGCTCGGCCTATTCATCCTGCCCCATCTGGTCCCCGGCTATGACCCCATGGGCTGGTTTTTCCGGGGGGTGGTTGCGCCAGCCTTCGATTTCGTTCTCATGCTCACCGGACACGGGTAACGGGGCCACATGAGCGAATCCTCCCTGCAATTGCAGCTTGAAGGTTATGAAGGCCCGCTTGATCTGCTGCTGGAACTCGCCCGGGCGCAGAAGGTGGATCTCGCCAAGATTTCCATCGTCGCGCTGGTCGAGCAATTTCTGGCGGTGATTGAAGGCGCGCGGCGGATTCGCCTGGAACTGGCCGCGGATTGGCTGGTCATGGCGGCCTGGCTCGCCTGGCTGAAATCCCGCTTGCTGATCCCGCCCGAACAGGTGGAAGGCGAAGATGCCGAAGCGCTGGCCGAAGCGCTGACCGACCGGCTGGCAACCCTGGAACGCATGCGCGCTGCCGCCCTTTGGCTCAATCGCCGGCCCTGGCTTGGCCATGATGTCTTTGCCCGTGGCGCGCCGGAACGGCTGAAGGTGGAAGACCGTTCCGGCATCTCGGCCGATCTGCCCGCGCTATTGCAAGCCTATGTCGCCGGGCGGCGCCGCGCCTTGGCCGCGCGCCCCTATCGGCCGAAGCCGCGCAAGCTTTTCACCGTGCAGGAAGCCTTGGACCGCCTGACCAAGCTGGTCGGCGCCCTGCCAAGCTGGTCCGAATTGCGGAGCTTCCTGCCAGAGGGCTTTGATGACCCGGTGGAACAGCGCACCGCCATAGCCAGTACCTTGATTGCCGGCTTGGAAATGGCCCGCAGCGGCGGGTTAGAATTGCATCAAGAAGCGGCCTTCGCACCAATCATGATCCGCCGCCGGACAGAAGAAGGGGGCAGCGATGGAAGAACAGGCTGAAACCACAACGCCCGAGGCACCCCCCACGCCGGAGGCACCTGCGACGCCCGATGAGGTGACGATGGCCCAGGCGCTGCGTATCGCAGAGGCTGTGATCTTCGCTGCTGATCGCCCGGTATCGCTGCAAACCCTGGCCGCCGTGCTGCCAGAAGGCGTTTCCGCCACCATGGCCTGCTCGGCACTCGCTGAAGCCTATCAAGGGCGCGGGGTGGTGCTGGCGGAAATCGGCGGCGGCTATGCCTTCCGCACGGCGGCGGATCTTGCACCGCGCCTGACCAAGGTGGTGGAAAGCCCGCGCCGCCTGCCGCGTGCGGCGATGGAAGCGCTTGCCATCATTGCCTATCACCAGCCCTGCACGCGGGGCGATGTGGAAGAAATCCGCGGCGCGACGCTCGCGCAAACCACGCTCGAATCCCTGCTGGAACTTGGCCTGGTGGCGCCGCGCGGGCGCCGCGAAGTGCCTGGCCGGCCCACGCTTTGGGGCACCACGCCGAAGTTTTTGGAGCAATTCTCCCTGAAATCGCTGTCCGACCTGCCGCGCAAGGAAGAATTGGTCACCGGCGATGCGCCGCCCTTGCCCGGCCTGAATGCGCCCATCAGCACTGATGACGCCGAAGAAGCCCCCACCCCTGAACCCGCCGAGGAAGCCAGCCCAAGGTGAGCCTCAGCTTCGCCGATATTCGCCATGCCTATGGCGCGCGGGAGGTCCTGGCCGGCATTGAACTCAGTGTCGCAGCGGGGGAGATTGTCTGCCTGCTGGGTGCCTCAGGCTGCGGCAAGACCACGCTGTTGCGGCTGGCGGCGGGGTTGGAGCCGCTTCAGCATGGGCGAATTGAAATCGGCGGACGGTTGATTGCCGAAGCGGGGCGGGAAGTGCCGCCCGAAGCGCGGCATATCGGCTTTGTCTTTCAGGATTACGCGCTGTTTCCGCATCTGACGGTGGCCGAGAATGTAGCCTTCGGGCTGCGCTTCGCCCCGCGTGGCGAAAGGGTTTGGCGCGTGATGGATGCTTTGGCCCGTGTTGGGCTGGAAGCCTTCCAGAACGCCTTTCCGCATATGCTCTCGGGCGGGCAACAGCAGCGCGTGGCACTCGCCCGTGCCCTGGCGCCCCGGCCGGCCGTGCTGCTGCTGGATGAGGCTTTCGCCAGCCTGGATGCCAGGCTGCGTGAGAAAGTGCGCGATGACACGCTGCATGTATTGCAGGAAGCGGGGATCGCGACCCTGCTGGTCACGCATGATGCCGAAGAAGCCATGTTCATGGGGGACCGGATTGCCCTGATGCGGCAGGGCCGCATTTTGCAGGTGGGTGTGCCTGAGGCGCTCTATCTGGCGCCCTCGGATCGCTATGTGGCCAGCTTTTTGGGTGAGGTGAATAGCTTGCCTGCCCGGATCGCCGGCGGCCAGGCGGAAACCGCGCTGGGCGCCCTGCCAGCGCCGGACTTCGCCGAGGGGGCCGAGGTTGATGTGCTGGTCCGCCCTGAAGGTCTAAGGCTTGGCGCCGAAGGTCCGGTGGTGGAGGTGGAAGCCTTCCGCCTGCTTGGCTCCACCACCTTGGCGCATCTTGCCCTGCCGGATGGCACAGGCGGGCTTTTGCACCTGCATGCAAGGCTGCCCCCCGGAAGGCGCCTCAGCCGTGGGGAGCGAATCGCCGTTTCGCTTGACCCAGAACGCGCCTTTGTTTTTCCGCGTCCCGTGAATTGAAGGTGCTTTTATCCCAAACATCGGCGCGCCATATCCGGGGCGGTTGGCGCGCATCCGGCTTCCTGCTAACGGGGATTTCCCCGTAGGGTTTAGCGCGCGCGGGCAAAGGAAAGCATGTTCGACCTCGCTTGGTCAGAAATCGCCGTTATCGCGGTTGTCGCCGTGGTTGTTATCGGCCCCAAGGATTTGCCGGAAGCCATTCGCGGTGTCGCGAAGGGTGTCCAGAAATTGCGCCGCATGGCTGGCGATTTCCAGCAGCAAGCCGATGAGCTTGTGCGCGAAGCAAAGCTCGATGATGTCCGCAGTTCGATCCAGGAAATGAAGAGCACCATCAACGAAATCCGCAGCTTCGACATCAAGGGTCAGATCGAAAAGGCTGTGGATGCGGATGGCACGGTGCGCCAGACCCTGGCCGAAGACCCGCTGCGCGATACCTTCATGCCGCCTGCTCCCGCGCCATATGTGGCCCCGGAAGTGCCGCCCGCCCCGGATGCGCCGGCCTTTGTGCCGCCCACCGTCGCGCGCTTCGCCGCCCCCTTGCCGCCTGCGCCGGAACCTGCACCGGAACCCGCGCCGGCCCCGCCTGCTTCGTCATCCACCCCACCCGCCGCCAGCGCTTGAGGATTTTCCGTGTCCACCACCCGGGATGACGACCAGATAGACGACAAGGCCATGCCACTGATGGACCATTTGAAGGAGCTGCGCACGCGGCTGCTTTGGTCCGTTGGGGGGTTCGGCGCGGCTTTTGCGATCTGCTATTATTTCTCGCCGCAAATCTACGCTTTTCTCGCGCAGCCCTTGGCCGATGTTCTGGCGCATCAAGGCGGTGGCGATCGGCGCATGATCTTCACCGCGCTTTATGAAGCCTTCTTCACCTATTTGAAGGTGGCCTTCTTCGGCGCATTTTTCTTTTCCTTCCCCATGTGGGCAACGCAGCTTTGGCTTTTTGTGGCGCCTGGACTGTATCGCAGCGAAAAGCGGGCCATCATGCCCTTCCTGGTCGCGTCACCCTTTCTGTTTTTGGCGGGTGCGGCCTTGGCCTATTACTTCATCTTCCCGCTGGCGTGGCAATTCTTCATTTCCTTTGAAACCATGCCCGGTTCCGGCGGTATTCCGGTGCAGTTGGAAGCCAAGGTTGGCGAATATTTGTCGCTGGTCATGCACATGATCCTGGCCTTTGGCGTAGCCTTCCAATTGCCAGTGCTGCTCACGCTTTTGTGTCGGGTTGGTATTTTGAATGTGGAAAGCCTCAGAAAAGGCCGTCGTTACGCGATTGTTGGTATGTTTGTCGCGGCGGCGGTGCTGACGCCGCCTGATGTGATCAGCCAGATCGGCTTGGCCGTGCCGCTGATCCTGCTTTATGAGCTTTCCATTCTGGCGGCGCGGTGGATGACACCAAAGGCCGAAGAAGACAGCAGCAAGACGTAACGATCCCTTTAGTGCGCGTCCCGTTCACATGGGTTCACGCGACACGCACTAAACGCTTGTTTGGTCGCATTTTCCGAGCCGCCAAGTGTTTCCACTTGGCTTGAAAATGCTCTAAAAGGGTCCGTATCATGCATGACATAAGGCAATTGCGCGCCGACCCGGCCGCTTTCAATGCGGCGCTGGCGCGGCGTGGCATCGCCCCGGCGGCGGCGGGCATTTTGGCGCATGATGAAGCGCGCCGCGCGGCGCAAACCGCGTTGCAGGAAAAGCAAGCGCGGCGCAATGCGCTTTCCAAGGATATCGGGATCGCCAAGCGTCAGGGCGCCGATACCGCGGCACTGGAAGCCGAAGCCATTAGGCTCCGCGATGATATGGCCGCCCTTGAAGCCGAAGCCACCAAGGCTGAAGCCGCGCAACAGGCGGTGCTGGAAACCCTGCCCAATATCCTGGATGCCGAGGTGCCCGAAGGGCGTGATGAAAGCGCCAATCTGGTGCAGCACCAGCACGGCACGCCACCCGAATTTCCCTTCACCCCGAAACAGCATTTCGAATTAGGTGAAGCGCTTCGCCTGATGGATTTCGCCACTGCATCCAAGCTTGCGGGTGCGCGCTTCACCGTGCTGAAGGGCGCGCTTGCGCGCCTCGAACGCGCCCTTGGGCAATGGATGCTCAATCTGCACACGGAAGCCCATGATTACACCGAAAGCGCCGTGCCGCTTTTGGTCAATGACGCCACCATGTATGGCACGGGCCAATTGCCGAAATTCGCCGAGGATTTGTTCCGCACCACCGATGGCCGCTGGCTGATCCCAACCGCCGAAGTGCCGCTGACCAATTTCGCGGCGCAGGAAATCATGGCGGAAGCTGATCTGCCCTTGCGCCTGACCGCGCTTTCGCCCTGCTTCCGGTCTGAAGCCGGCAGCGCCGGGCGCGACACACGCGGCATGCTGCGCCAGCATCAATTCGCGAAGGTGGAACTGGTTTCGGTTGTGCAGCCGGAAGACAGCGACGCCGAACATGAACGCATGACACGCTGCGCCGAACGCGTGCTGACTGAATTGGGCCTGGTTTGGCGGCGGATTATTCTTTGCGCCGGCGATACGGGTTTTGGTGCCGCGCGCACCTATGATCTGGAAGTCTGGCTACCGGGCCAGCAGGCATGGCGAGAGATTTCATCCTGCTCTAATTGCCGCGACTTCCAGGCGCGGCGCATGGGGGCGCGCTACCGCGCCAAGGACGCCAAGGGCACCAGCTTCGTGCATACGCTGAACGGGTCAGGCGTGGCGGTGGGGCGCGCGCTGATCGCCGTGCTGGAAACGCATCAGCAGGCGGATGGGACCATCGCCATTCCGGAAGTGCTGCGGCCCTATATGGGTGGGATGGCGCGAATAGGCGCTTAACGCCGCGCGCCTGCCGGGCGCACTTCTGCCACTTCCGTTGCGGCATTTCCCGCCTTGGGCAGGCACATGATGCGCGTGCGGGTCGCGGGGCCGGGGGTGCCGCCGCCACGCAGACGCAGTTCAACCTCAGGCGTGGTTGGCACCGGCTTCAGGCTTGGTTCACGTGCGCCAATCAGCATCACCGCACCGCGACCCGAAGCACAAAGCCCCGCCATGGCAGGGCCGGGCAGGGGAATGACCCCCGGCGCCGGGCCAGGGACAAAACCATTGCCGCTCAGCGCCGCCATGACGCGCTGCTGATAGATCATGCCGCGTTCCGGTGTCGCGGAATGATACATGGCCACCGCCTGGTTCCAATCCCCTGTGCGGGCATGCAGGCTCCGCAAATAGCGCACCGCATAGGCAACATTGGTGCTGGGGTCGAAGCCCGCTTCAAGATTGGCGAAGGCATCCGGATGATGCAGCAGATTGATCTGCATGCAGCCGATATCAATCGAACGCACGCCGCGCGCCTGAATCGCGCGCACTTCCTGGATAGCCGCATGATTGGAAGCGGCGTAGCGGCCATCGCCGGCGGCGTTATAGGACCAGGGCCAAGGCTGCACGCTGCCATCCGGCGCGCGGCGCCCGGTTTCCACCTTGGCAATGGCACCGAGCAAGCCAGCCGGCATCCCTGCATCGCGTTCAGCCGCCGCAATGGCAGCCGCGCAAACCCCCCAGGGTTCCGGCAGGGCAGGCGGCGCAGGCCGCGTGGCGGCATTGCTGGCGGCGGGGCGCTGCTGGCTGGTGGGCCTATCCGGCGCGGCAATGGCGGTTAGCGGGGCAACCAGCAATAGCCCAATCAGCCCAAGCCAAAGCCTGGCAGCGCCCATACCGGAATTCGCACCGAATGGCTTTCCCATGCGCTTCCCCTAGGCTTGCGCGCCGCCCTTGGTCAACCAAAGCCCGGTCAGAAATGATCCGCCCGCAGCACCTGGCAATCCGAAAGCGTCACAATCGCGGGCCGCGCGCCGAGCAATTCACCATCGGCGGCCAGGATACGCGCCGCGACCTCGGCCGAGGTGATGCACAGCACCAGCACATTATCATCAACGCCGCCGGGGTCCCCGGCGCGGCGAATGCCCTGATGGCCGCGCCCGGCGAGTACGGGCAGGATCGTCCAGCCCGTGGCGCCCATGCGGTCCAGCAACAGGGTCACCGCTTCTGCCCGCACGGCCTCCACGATGATTTCGATTTTCTTGCGCGTATGCATTGCCCCGTTCCCCAGCCTTTTATTGTGTGGCCAGCCGCGCCGCCCAAAGCCAAAGCGGGATGCCAGCCAGCACATTGAAGGGGAAGGTGATCGCCAAGGAAAGGGTCACGTAAATCCCGGCATCAGCGGCGGGCAGCGCAAGGCGCATCGCAGCCGGCACCGCGATATAGGAAGCCGAGGCACCAAGCACCGCCATCAGCCCCACACCGCCCGTGGAAAGCCCCGCCAGCAAGCCGCCGGCCAGCCCTGCGGTACCACCCAGTAGCGGCATCAAAATGCCAAAGGCGATCAGCCGCGCATCCAGCCCGCGCCCCCGATCCCGCAGTCGCCGCGCCGCTGTCAGGCCCATTTCCAGCAGGAAAAGGCACAGCGCACCGGGGAAAAGCGCGGTGATGAAGGGCGAAAGCTGCCGATCCGCCGCCGCACCACCCAACCAGCCAATCAAAAAGGCGCCGAGCAGCAGCACGACCGAACCGTTCAAAAACACTTCCCGCGCCATTTCCCGCGCGCCGCCGGATGTGGCCGCGCCACCGCGCCGCGCAATCAGCAAAGCGGTCAAAATCGCTGGCGTTTCCATCGCAGCCAGCACGGCGGGCATGAAACCCTCATACGGCGTATTGGTCGCATTCAACTGTCCAACGGCAGCCGCAAAGGTCACCACACTGACCGACCCATAATGCGCCGAGACCGCGGCCGCCGTTGCCTTATCCAGCGGCGTGGCAGCGCGGAGCAGCCCATAGGCCGGCACGGGCAGCAGCGCCGAAAGCGCAATGCCCACAGCCAAAGCCGGCACCAACCCTACCGAGGCCCCAGGCTGCGCGATGGCAATGCCGCCCTTCAGGCCAATGGCCATCATCAGATAAAGCGACAGCGTCTTGGCCAGCGCATCCGGCACGGAAAGATCGGAACGCAGCGCCGCCGCGGCGAAGCCAAGCGCGAAGAACAGCACCGAAGGCGGCAGGATTTCGAAGAAGGACATGGGCGCCGGGGGTTAAGCGCTGGCCTTGGCTATGTAAAGGCTTTTCAGCCCTGGCCCATCGGCAGGCCGTGATAGCCGCGCGCGTAATACATCAGGCAGCCGGCTGCCATATCGGCAAAGCGCACCGCCTGAACCTCAGCAAACACCACGCTATGCGTGCCCTGTTCCAATACTTCCGTGATGCGGCAATCAAAATTCGCCGCAGCACCTTCCAGCGCGGGCGCACCGGTCGCAAGCGGCACCCAGGTGCCGGCGTTAAAGCGGCTGGCCATATCGGCCTTGTCGCTTGGCGCGGAGAAGGCGTTGGAAATACCCTGCTGCCCAGCCGAGAGCGTATTTACGCACAGTACGCCATTCTTCAGGAACATCGCACTGCGCGGGCTGGTGCGATTGAGGCAGACAAGCAGCGTTGGCGGATCATCGGTCACGGAACAAACGGCGGTGGCGGTAATGCCGCCCTGTCCTGCCGCGCCATCCGTGGTGATGATATTCACCGCCGCCCCCAGCCTGGCCATGGCATCGCGAAATTCCTGGCGGGAGACGAGCATACGGGCAATCCTTGCAGCGTGGCGGGCGTGAAGGGCCCTCTATCACCCCAAGCTCGCGCCGTCACGCCAACCCGCCTTGTCCAGGCGATAAAGCAAATGCCGCCGGTAATGATGACCCTCCGGCAGGCGCGGATGATCAAACTCCCCCGCCGGCGCCATGCCGAGCTTTTCCATGAGTTTCCAGGAAGCGGCATTGCCCGGCACGGTGAAGGCGACCATGGCGGGAAGCCCAAGCGTGCCAAAGCCGAATGCCAAAGCGGCGCGTGCGGCTTCTGCGGCATAGCCCTGGCGGCGAAAACGCGGCCCGATGCGCCAGCCAATTTCCACCGCCGGGGTGAATGCCGCCTGCCAGGGAATGGTCATCAGCCCAACCACGCCCACAAAATCCCCCGTTGCGCCTTCCGTCACCACCCAAAAACCCCAGCCATGATCGGCAAAATGCGCGCGCATCCGCGCGGCCCAGGCATCGCTTTCCGCCCGTGTCATGGTAGCCGCGAAATAGCGCATGCTGTCGGGATCACCATTAATGGCGAAAAGCGGGTCCAGATCCTCATCCCGCCAGGGGCGCAGGATCAGCCTTTCGGTCGTGAGCGTTGCGGGTTGCATCCGCCAAGCCTAGCGGAAGTCGCGCCGCGGTGCAGCGTAGAAGCCTATCTCAGGCACTCAAAAAAACCGGTTTCCTCATCAAGCCGCGTATATTCCCTGGCCCGGAAATCATAGCGGGAGACAATGCCAATTACCTTGCCATCGCGCACCACCGGCAAATGGCGAAAGCCGCCATCGGCCATCATGTGCAGCGCATCCATGGCATTGCCTTCGGGCGGCAGGCAGATTGGGTGGCGCGTCATGGCTTCAACCAGGCGGATTTCGGCACTGTCCTTCCCGTGGGAGAGGAAATGAACCGCATCCCGCCCGGTGAAAATGCCCAGCAGGCGGCCTTCCGGGTCTGTCACCAGCACGGCGCCAACGCGGCGGCGATGCATGGCCGCGCAGGCTTCCTGCACTGTTGCCTCCGGCCCCATGGTCAGGGGGTGCTGGTCACGGACCATTTCACCCATGCTGCGTTCCCGCATGGCTTCCTCCTGTCTTGAAGACGCAACATAACGAAGTCATCGCGGGATTTGCTTGACCCAACGCAAGCTTGATGGGGTGAAGCGCGCGCCTGGCTGTGCCATTCTGGGCCTATGCAACGCGTTGATCTTGCCCTGGTGCTGGCCATTGATGCCTCGTCTTCCGTGGATCGGGCGGAGTTTGACCTGATGATCGGCGGCTACGCTGCCGCCTTTCGGGATACGGAAATCGCCCAGGCGCTGCTTGCCGGCCCGGCCGGGGCATCCGCCGTGGCGATGCTGTTCTGGTCCGGCGCAGGCGCGCAGGAAATCGCCATTCCCTGGCGGGTTCTGGCCAGCCCCGCGGATGTGGCCGCGCTGGCCGAGGCGATTGAAGCCCTGCCCCGTTTGGTGCCGCCGGGCGCGACCGCCTTGGGGGAGGGGATGGCGGCGGCGCTGGCGCTTTTCGCCTCAGGCCCAGAACTGGCGCGGCGGATGGTTTTGGATGTCTCGGGCGATGGCGCGCATAATCAGGGCCGGCCACCGGGGCCGATCCGCGATATTGGCGTGCAGGCTGGCATCACCATCAATGCGCTGGCGGTGCTGAATGAAGAACCCGATCTGATGGCGCATTATGCCGCCGAAGTGATTGGTGGGCCCGGCGCCTTCGTGATGCATTGCCCGGATTACGAAAGCTTCGCTGTGGCCATTCGCGAAAAGCTGCGGCGCGAAATCGCGGGGGTTTTCATCGCTTGAAGGGTCTGGCATGGCTTCGCCCCATGATGCTTCTCATTCCCGGTCCCGTGCAGACCCGCCCCGAAACCCGCGCCGCGATGGCCCAGGATATTGCGCCCTGGGATCATGGTTTTCGCCCGACCTATGCGCGCATTCGTGAACGTGTGCGTGCCATCGCGGGCGGCATTGAAGGGGAGCATGTGACCCTGCCCCTGCAAGGGTCCGGTCATTTCATCATGGAAGCGGCGATGCGAAGCCTGGTGCCGCCAGGGGCGAAGATACTGATCCCGATGAATGGCGCCTATGCTGACCGCATGGCGCGGCTCGCCCGCGAAGCGGGGCGCCAGGTGGTAACGCTGGACCTGCCCAATACGCGCGGCGCGCGGGCCGAGGATATTTCGCCCGTGCTCACGGCTGATCCCGCCATTGGTCATGTCGCACTCGTCTATAGCGAAACCGGCAGCGGCATTGTGAATGACGTGCCGGGCATTGGCCGCGCGGTGCGCCAGGCCGGGCGGCGCATGTTGGTTGATGCGGTTTCCGCCTTTGGCGCGCTGCCCTTCAATTTGGCCGAGCACCCCGAATGCGATGCGCTGATGTTCACCTCCGGCAAATGCCTGGAAGGGATGCCAGGCATTGGTTTTGCCGTGGCGCGGATTGACGCGATCAAGGCCGGCGCCGGGCAGGCAGGGTCCTGGTGCATGGATCTGGCCGATGTACTGGTGCATGCGGAACGCTCGGGCCCTGGGTCCTTCCGCTTCACGCCGCCGGTGCAGGTTCTGGCCGCCTTTGATGTGGCGTTGGATTTCTTCGATGCCGAAGGCGGGCAGCCGGCGCGCCATGCGCGCTACCGCGCCAATGCCGATACGCTTTACGATGGTTTTCTTGCCATGGGCATCAAGCCTTATGTGACCAAGGCGCAACAGGGGCCGATCATTGTCACGGTGCATCAGCCATCCGATCCGCGCTTTGACTTCGCCCGCTTTGTGGAGGCGCTGAAGGCGCGCGGCGTGCTGATCTGCAATTTCTGGACAACGCCGGAACCGACATTGCGCATTGGCGCGATTGGCGCGCTGACGCCCGATGACATGCAGCGCGCGCTGGCGATTTTCCGCGAAACCCTGGCCGAAGCCTTGCCCGCCGCGGCATGAAGGTTTTTATCGCCACACCCACCATCGCCAGCACCATGCAGGTGGAAACCACGCTTTCCATCGTGAATATGGTGAATGAGCTGCGCGATGGCGGGCATGGCGCGGATTGGTGGATTTAGGCAAACCCAGCCTTGTCGGTTGAAGAGAAAATACTTTTAGTCTCTGGACTCATAGTCTGTCTTCAAATCATCCATGTAGGATGACTGTCAACCAGCGTCCCCGCTTTGGAGAGCGTCTTCGTCAATTACGTCTCGCAAGAGATTGGACGCAAGAGGAATTAGCGGCCCGGTCGGGGCTGCATCCCACCTATGTCGGCGGTATCGAACGTGGCGAAAGGAATGTCAGCCTCGATAACATCGTGAAGCTTGCGCACGCTCTGGGTGAGCACCCGTCTGCTCTGTTCTCGGATTTCGCAAAATGAGCAATACCATGGGTCGCGCTTTTAAGGCTAAGGGGGAATTTAAGGGTAAGGGGCAAGCGTTACGGCTTAGTATCCAGCAGGAACTCGGGGGAGGACCGCTGGGCATATTCGGTGCAGCCGCCCAAAAACACGATCTGGCCATACGATCAGTAACCGCAGGAGTTTTGGTCAAGCTTTCTGAGGAGTTTCCTAACTTAGAGTTTCGTCAGCGAATATCTCTTGCGAAAAGAGAAATCAACAGAAAGCTAAAGAGCTTTGATCCCAGGCTTGGCCAAGCACTGTGAACCGCCCCGGGTTTCAAGGAGGCTGATTGGTTTAAGTTGATACCTCTGTCGAGGTGTTGCTGTTGGCGGTTTGCCTCCAGTAGTTTGCGTCAGCTTCTGCCGGAGGGATGCCCCCGATCGGCGTGAGCAGTCGGACGTGGTTGAACCAGTGCACCCATTGCAGGGTGGCCAGTTCCACGGATTCCCTTGTCTTCCAGGGTCCCCGGCGGTGAATCAACTCGGCCTTGTAGAGCCCGTTGATGGTTTCGGCCAGTGCGTTGTCGTAGCTGTCTCCCTTGCTTCCCACGGATGGTTGAATGCCCGCCTGATCCAAGCGTCCGGTGTAGCGAATGCTGACGTGATGACTGCCCCTGTCGGAATGGTGCGTCAAGGCATCAGCCGCAGGCTGGCGGTCGTACAAGGCCTGCTCCAGCGCATCCGGCACGAAGCCCGTCTGCGCTGTCCGCGACACGCGCCAGCCCGCGATCCGTCGGGCATAGGCATCGATGACGAAGGCGACGTAGACGAACCCTGACCAGGTCGCGACGTAGGTGAAGTCGGAGACCCACAGCTCATTGGGTCGGCTGGCCTTGAATTGGCGGTTGACGTGATCCTGCGGGCAGGGTGCCGATGTGTCTGGCGTGGTGGTGCGCACTCGTCTGCCACGGCGTGCGCCTTGCAAGCCCATGGCACGCATCAGTCGCTCGACCGTGCAGCGCGCCACCGAGATACCCTCTCGGTTCATCTGCAGCCAGACCTTGTCAGCACCGTAGACCTGCCAGTTGGCATGCCACACGCGCTGAATGTCGGCCATCAAACCTTCGTCACGCTGGGCGCGTGCACTGCGCAGTTGAGGGTTGCGCTGGCGTGCTGCGTGGCGCCAGTAACACGATGGGGCCATCTGCAGCACCCGGCAGATGGGCTCGACCCCAAAGTCATCGCGGTAGCGATCGATGTAGTCCTTCACGACTTCAGTCGGCGGTCGAGCTCCGCCTGCGCGAAAAACGCGCTGGCCGTCTTGAGGATGTCGTTGGCACGGCGCAATTCCTTGACCTCGCGCTCCAGTTCCTTGATGCGCTGGGCGTCGCTCGTGGTGGTACCGGCACGCTGGCCGCTGTCGACCTCGGCCTTCTTGACCCACTCATTGAGGGTCTGGGGTACGCAGCCAATCTTGGGGGCAATCGATTCAATGGCCGCCCACAAAGAGGGGTAGTCCGCCCGGTGCTCTTGCACCATGCGAACGGCGCGCTCGCGGACCTCGGGTGAGAACTTGTTTGACGTTGTCATGGCTCCATCTTCTCAGAGTAAGGAGCCTCCTCAATTCCCGGGGCGGTTCAGGTTGGGCACCCGACACAAAAGCCAATTGCGCTAATCAACCGTATTATCAAGAGCATGTCTTACGAGGGCTCGGTGGTGCTCGATTTCTTCGGTGGTAGCGCCGTTACAACCCGAGTTGCAATTGAACTCGGTCGCCATAGTATTTCGACGGACAGGGAGCCAATCATAACGGAATATTTTTCAAGGCACATGAATAATTGGAAGTCGGACGACATCTTGAAGCCGACCCTGCCACACGTAGTGCTCGATGCGGATCAGTTTATGAAGCACCCTGTCTTTAAGCAGCAGGGCTCAACTCTGGCCGCAGCGGAGTAGCGTCTATGCCACAGACTGGACCAAGTATCGTTCACTCAGTCGCATTTCGGGTTTCAGAAGATCAGTGGCTTGCATTACAGCAGTATGCAGAAAAAAGGGGAGTAACAATACCAGAGGTTGCCAGAACGGCCTTATTTGAGAGAGTCGGTTTGGAAACTCGCGGGAACGGGCGGCGTCGTTACGGTCAAATAAAACGAGGTTCAACTAAAGTGAAAACAGATCGCAATCTTCCGCGAAACCCCGGCTGAAGCCTTGCCTGCGGCTGCATGAAGGTTTTTATCGCCACACCCACCATCGCCAGCACCATGCAGGTGGAAACCACGCTTTCCATCGTGAATATGGTGAATGAATTGCGCGATGGCGGGCATGGTGCGGATTGGTTCAACTACGA
>Ga0194133_10000389_pt1 | contig 92129 bp, 94 predicted proteins | sample TA2KigOf40mmetaG_FD_155448 | JGI IMG/M metagenome (GOLD analysis project Ga0194133, IMG submission 155448) | Freshwater microbial communities from Lake Tanganyika, Tanzania - TA2015055 Kigoma Offshore 40m | ecosystem: Environmental > Aquatic > Freshwater > Lake | place: Tanzania: Lake... | reverse complement strand
GGTCGCCCTTGGCGATCAGGCTGCGGGTGGCCATGACGGCGGCAGGGATCAGGTCGGGCGATTTGCGGTTGGCCTCGATGGCGGCTTCACGGGCCTCGACGGTGGCGGTTTCGTCCATGATGCCCTTGGCCTCTTGCAGGGCCAGAACCGCATCGCGGCGGCGGAACACGTCTTTGGTCAGACCGCCGGTCTTGAGCTTGGCGCCCAGGGTGGTGCGGGCGCCTTTCCAGTCGGCCTGTTCGGATTGCAGTTTGAGCAGGATATCCTGCGTTTCGGCATGTTTGGGCTTTAGCGCAAAGGCCTTTTCGGCCAGTTTTAGCGCGGTTTGACTGTCGCCTTCGGCCAGCTTTTGGTGCATCAGGCCGCGGATGCCGACAAAGCGGGTGCTGTCTTCGGCCAGAAGGCGTTTGTAGGCTTCGGTCGCGCGTTTGCCGTCGCCGGCGGCTTCGGCGGCCTGGGCGATGAGGAGCGTCGTCAGTTCGGGGCTTTCAAGGTATTTCTCGGCCCGTTGCGCCCGCATCAGGGCCAAGCGACCTTCGCCAGAGGCAAGGGCGAGAAAGCCGTCGGACAGCGCCTGATAGCCCTTGCGCTGGCGGTCGCGGTCGAAATAGCGCGAGATGGCGGTTTCATCGCCGTTGAGAAAGCGCAAGGTGGCGACGAGAAGGCCGATGATCTTCATCACAAGCCAGAGCGCCAGCATCAGCACCAGAAGGGTTATGACCGCCTGCAAGGGGCCAAGGGTGAATTCATAGCCCGCCGCCGCGATGCGCAGCCCGCCGCCGGTGTCGACAAGCAGGATTGCGCCATAGGCCAGGCCGGCGACGACGGCAATGAACAGCAATACCTTGAGCAATGACCAGATCATGCCGCCCCCTTATCCGCCGTTGGTTTCGGCAAGTTCGCGCAAGGCGGTCAGCGCCTGGAGCCGTTGATCTGCCATGGCCCGCCAATCGGACATGGCGGTGCGGGCCACCTCGGGAAGGCTGTCAAGCTCGGCAAGCGTGGTGACAAGATCGCCCTTGGCGAGTGCGGCTTCGGCGCGCGAGAGGATGGCGTCGGGATCGCTGCCCCCACGCGGGGTGAGGGAGCGGGCGCCGGTCTGGGTGCGGAAGAAGCTCATGGCGCGGTCGGTCCAGCTGTCGCCCATGTCGGCGCGCAGGGCGGCTTCGAGGGCGGCGCGGGCGGCTTCGGCGAAGCTGTCTTGCAAGGTGGCAAGGCTGGGCACGCCGGTTTCGGCGGCTTGGGACAGGAGGGGCGGAACATCCGGGCCAAGGGCGGCGAGTTCGGGGCCGAAGGGCGCGCCACTTTCGACGGCGGCGCGCAGGGCGGCAAGGGCGATGCGCCGTTCGGCGGCAAGGTTCAGCGCTTCGGCGTCGGCCTTGAGGCGGTTGGCCTGATCTTCGGCCTCTTGCAGCCGCGCTTCGGCGTCGGCGGCGAGGGCGGTGATATTGGCGGGCACCGGGCCGGAGGCTTGCAGTGCGGCAAGATCGGCCTGAAGCGCGGCGACGGCGGCGGTCAGGTCGGCGGTGTCTTCGGCGCGGTCGGCCGGGCCGATTTCAAGCGCAGCCACGCGGCTGTTCAGCGTGGCAAGCGTGTCCATCAACGGCGAGAGATCGGGGGCGGGTTGGCTTTCCAGCGTGGCAAGGCGGGTTTGCAGTTGGGCAAGGTCATTGGCCTGTTCGGCCAGCTTGCGCTCAAGCTCGGCGGTGGAGGCGAGGGGCCAGCCTTGGGGCACAAACTGCGCTGCGCCAAAGCCAAGGCCGGCGGCGATGGCCCCGCCCAAGAGAAGCGCCAGAAGGCCGCCGCGGCGCCGGGCGGGTTTGGCTTCGGGCTTGGGGGTGTCATCTTGCGGGGACGGAGCGGCGTCAGCGGCCTGATCGTCTTTCCGGCTGGTCAGATCATCCGTGTCGGACATGGCCGCGTTCTCCTCGGACCCCGCAACGTGGGGGCTATCCCAAGGTAGCGCCTAGAGGTGACCGGATTCAAGGTTTGCATCCGCAGAAAGCATCTGGAGGACAGTGTGCAGCATGTTTCCGCCGTCAGGGTGCGGGGCGATGGTCGATCGGGCCGGGGTCAGGGCCTGCGCCTCGGTCGCGGCGGCTGGGCTGATGGCGGCGATCCACAGGGGGGCCTTGGCGTCTGCGGGCAGGGCTTGGGCGAGGATCTGGGCCGAGCGGGGGGAGAAGAGCGGCACCAGAACCGGGCCATCGCCCCGCAAAAGGATGAGGGCGGCGGGGGAGAGTGGGCAGCTTCTTTGAGCGTAAAGGATGGCGGAATGTGTCTCTATTCCGCTGTTTGTAAGGGTTTCGGACAGGTTCCCAGCCACATCTTCGCCCCGAATGTGCAAGAGCGGGCCTTGGGGGTGCGCGGCGCGGATGAGGGCTGCAAGGGCATGAACATCTCCGTCGGCCGAGATGGCCTGAAAGCCCGCCGCGCGGGCGGTTTCCTTGGTGCGGGGCCCAACGCAAAAGGCGGTTGCTGGCAGGGCGGTGCCGGCGGTGCGCAGGCGGCCTGCGGCCTTTGCCCCGGTTTCTGAGGTGAGGATCAGCGCGTGAAAGGGCCAGTCTGGCAGCGGGGGGTGCAGCCATTCGGTCTGCATCAAGGGCGACACGATGACCTGCACCGAGGCGAGGCGCGCCTGCAACGCCTGCGCAAAGCGCTGGCTTTGCGGCGCGGGGCGGGTCAAAAGGACAACTGGGGCACGGGATTGTCTGGCCATGGCCAAGGTGTTACCTGCGCGGGACCTTTGAGGCAACGTTTGAAAACCATGGCCGCGCCGCTGACCTTTCTTGGCATCGAATCAAGCTGCGACGACACCGCCGCCGCCGTGGTGCGCCATGTGCCGGGTGCGGCGGCGCAGATTCTGTCCTCGGTCGTCGAAGGGCAGGTGGCGCTGCATGCCGATTTCGGCGGCGTGGTGCCCGAGATTGCCGCCCGCGCCCATGCCGAGCGGCTGGATCATTGCGTTGAGGCGGCCTTGGCGCAGACTGGGCTGAGCTTGCGCGATCTGGACGGCATTGCGGTGACGGCAGGTCCGGGGCTGATTGGCGGGGTGTTGTCGGGTGTGATGCTGGCCAAGGGGCTGGCCGCGGCCAGCGGGCTGCCGATGGTGGGGGTGAACCATCTGGCGGGCCATGCGTTGACGCCACGGCTGATGGATGCGGTGGGCTTTCCCTATTTGATGCTGCTGGTGTCGGGCGGGCATTGCCAGTTTCTGATTGCCAAGGGTGTGGACGAGTTCCAGCGCCTTGGCGGCACGATCGACGATGCGCCGGGCGAGGCCTTTGACAAGACCGCCAAGCTGTTGGGGCTTGCGCAGCCGGGCGGGCCTGCGGTGCAGGCCGAGGCGGCTTTGGGCGATACGCGGCGCTTTGCGTTTCCGCGTCCGCTGTTGGACCGGCCGGGGTGCGATATGTCTTTTTCGGGCCTGAAAACCGCGCTTTTGCGGGCGCGGGATGCGCTGGTGGCGGAAAAGGGCGGGTTGACGGTGCAGGACCGGCGCGATCTGTGCGCGGGGTTTCAAGAGGCGGTGGCCGATGTGCTGGTGGAGAAATCCCGCCGGGCGTTGGAGGTGTATCTGGCGCTTTCCCCGGCTGTTGCCGTGCTGGCGGTGGCGGGTGGGGTGGCGGCGAATGTGGTGATCCGCGCCAAGCTGATGGCGCTGTGTGACCGCACGGGGGTGCGGTTTCTGGCACCGCCCTTGGCCTTGTGCACCGACAATGCCGCGATGATCGCCTGGGCCGGGATGGAGCGGTTTCGCACCGGAGCGCGGGATGATGCGGCGCTGGTGGCGCGGCCGCGCTGGCCCTTGGACCAAACGGCGGCCCCGATGATCGGGTCGGGGAAGAAGGGGGCCAAGGCATGATCGTGGTGGCCGGAGCTGGCGCCTTTGGCACGGCCCTGGCCGTGGCGCTGGGCGCTGAGCGACGGGCGGTCACGCTTTGGGCGCGCGATGTGGGGGAGATGGCGGAGCGGCGGCAGAACGCGCGCTATCTACCGGGGGCGGATTTGCCCGAAACAGTGACCGTGACGGCGGATCGTGACGTTTTCACGCGGGCCGAGGTGGTACTGTTGGCCGTGCCGATGCAGGTGCTGGGCGGGTTTGTCGAGGTCAACGCCGCGTTTTTTGGCGGCAAGTGGCTGGTCGCCTGCTGCAAGGGCATGGATATGGCGACGTTGCAGGGGCCAAGCGCGGTGATCCGTGCGCGCTGTGCGGATGCCCAGATTGCGGTGCTGACGGGCCCAAGTTTTGCCGCCGACATTGCGCGGGGGTTGCCGACGGCGTTGACGCTGGCCGGGGCGGATGAGGCGTTGCAGGCGCAGCTGTCGACGCCGTCGCTGCGGCTGTATCGCAGTGCCGATGTGGTGGGGGCGGAACTTGGCGGCGCGTTGAAGAATGTGATGGCCATTGCGGCGGGTGTCGTAATGGGCGCGGGACTGGGCGACAGTGCGCGGGCGGCGCTGATGACGCGGGGCTTTGCGGAAATGCAGCGCTTTGCCTTGGCCAAGGGCGCGCGGGCCGAGACGCTGGCGGGGCTGTCGGGGTTGGGCGACTTGATTTTGACCTGCACCTCGGCGCAGTCGCGGAATTTCCGTTTTGGGCAGGCGATGGGGCAAGAGGCAGAGTTTGATCCGACCATCACGGTTGAGGGGGCTGCGACTGCGGTTGCGGTGGCCAAGATTGCCCAGCGTGACGGGATCGAGATGCCGATCACCCAGATGATTGCCGCGCTGATGGCGCAAGAGATCACGCTGCGACAGGCCATTCAGGCGCTGATGTCGCGGCCATTGAAAGAGGAATGACCCATGCGTTTTGCCCTGATCTGCACCGACAAAGCCGACCATCTGGAGGTTCGCAAGGCCAACCGGGATGCCCATTTGGCGCATATTGCGTCCTCGGGCGTGGTGGAGATGGCGGGGCCGTTTCTGAACGACAAGGGCGAGATGTCGGGGTCTTTGGTGATCCTTGAGGTGGGCAGCAAAGCCGAGGCGGAGGCTTGGGCCGCCGCTGACCCCTATGCCAAGGCGGGGCTGTTCGCCAAGGTGCGGATCGAGGAATGGAAAAAGGTGATCGGGTGAGCCGCTGGCTGTTCAAATCCGAACCCGACACCTGGGGCTGGGCCGATCAGGTGGCGCGGGGCGATGCGGGTGAGGAATGGCACGGCGTGCGCAACTATCAGGCGCGCAACAACATGCGGGCGATGCGGGTGGGGGATCTGGGGTTTTTCTACCATTCCAACATCGGCAAGGAGATTGTCGGCATTGTCGAGGTGATCCGCGAAAGCGCGCCGGACAGCACGACGGATGATCCGCGATGGGATTGTGTGGTGGTGCGGGCGGTCCGGCCGTTGAAGCGGCCGGTGAGCCTTGAGGATTGCAAGGTTGTGCCGGGGCTGGAGGCGATGGCGCTGGTGAAAAGCCCACGGCTTTCGATCCAGCCGGTAACGGCGGAGGAATGGCAGATCATCTGCCGATTGGGCGGGGTTGAATGAAATGAAGGGCCTCGCACCCCTACGAGACCCTTCACCACCCCATGCGCTCCCCTAGCACCGCACGTGTTCTGAAAAGGTCTCGGACATGCTGCCCTGCCCTGTGACCATAGCGCAAAGCGCCCCGGCAAGGCAAAGCCCAAGCGTCTAATGTTTGAGGCGAATTGGGTCAGTGCCGGGTGTCGGGCAGAAGGAAGGCCGCCAGCCCCAGAAGGGGCAGGAAGGCGCAGATCTGATAGACCACGACGATGCCCCAATGATCTGCCAGAACCCCAAGAATGGCGGCACCGATGGCCGCAATGCCGAAAGCGAGGCCGAACAAAAGCCCCGCCACCATGCCGATGTTGTGCGGCATCAGATCCTGGGCATAGACGACCATCGCCGGGAAGGCCGAGGCCAGCACCAGACCGGCCAATGCGGCGACAAGGATGGTGGGGATCAAGGGCAGGAAGGGCAGCGAGAGTGACAGCGGCAGGATGCCGAGGATAGACCACAGGATCACCCGGCGGCGGCCGATGCGGTCTCCGATCGGGCCGCCGATGATGGTGCCTGCGGCAACGGCGGCGAGAAAGACGAAGAGGCTAAGATTGGCCTCGGCCTTGGAAAGGCCAAAGCGTCCGATCAGGTAGAAGTTGTAATAGCTGGAGAGCGAGACGCTGTAGACGAATTTGGAAAAGATCAGCAGGATCAACAGCGCCACGCCGCGGCGGGCAACCCCGGGCGGCGGGGCCGAGGCAAGGGCGCGGGCCTTGCGCTGGGCGGCGCGGGTCGCACCTGCGGTCTGATACCAGCGGCCGATGAAGTAGAGCAGGGCCATCCCGGCCAGCGACACGGCGGCGAACCATTCGATCGAAACCTGCCCACGCTCCAGCACGATGCAGGCCGCCGCCAAGGGGCCAAGGGCAGAACCTGCGTTGCCGCCGACCTGAAACACCGATTGGGCAAAGCCGGGCCGCATCCCGGCAGCCAGCCGCACGATGCGCGAGGATTCGGGGTGGCAGATCGACGAGCCGAGGCCGATCAGCGCCACCGACAGCAGGACCGGGCCAAAGCTGGTGGCATGGGCCAGCAGGATCAAGCCGATCCCGGTGGAGGCCATGCCCGCCGACAGCGCAAAGGGCATGGGCCGCTTGTCGGTGTAAAGCCCGATCAGGGGTTGCAGGATGGACGCCGTGCCTTGAAAGACAAGGGTGATCAGTCCGATCTGGGTGAAGGACAGATCAAGATTGTCCTTCAGCAGCGGATAGCCCGCCGGGATCAGCGACTGCATCAGGTCGTTCAGAAAGTGACCAAGGGCCACGGCAAAGATCACCGGAGTGACGGTGGTTTCTGGAATGCTGGCGGTGGGGGATTGGGCAGGCATTGCGGGCCTTGTAACGTCAGTTGGGCGGCACCATGGCCGGCCAATCGGGAAAGTTCAATGGAAGGCCGCCTGTTATTTGTAGACGGATTCCTTGCCGAAGTGCTTGACCAGAAGATAGTAGAACACCGCCCGATATTTATCGCGTTCGGATTTGCCATAGGTGTCGATGGCCGCTTCGATACCCTGCATCAGCTTGGGTCCGGCGGAGAGGCCGAGTTTCTTCATCAGAAAGTTCTTCTGCACCCGCTCCAGCTCGTCAGGGTCGCTGGCAGCGACGGTTTCGGCGTCATTGTCATAGATGGCGGGGCCGCAGCCGATGGTCACCTTGGTCAAAAGCGCCATGTCCGGCGTCATCTTGCATTTGGTCTTGAGGTCATCGGCGTATTTCGCAATCAGATCGTCTCTCTTGCCCATCGTCTTATCCCTGTCTGAAAAACCGGATCACCGGAGGTTGAATGGCGCGATGTTACGCAAGGACGCGGGATGCACAAAGGGGAATGTCTGCGGCGGTTCCCCGGTGGGGTTTGATCTGGATCTTGGCGCAGCAACAAGGGGCCCGGGGGCCCCTTTTCGGTATTGGTCCGGCGCGCAAGGCGTCAGTAGCGGTAGTGTTCAGACTTGAACGGGCCTTCGACCTTCACGCCGATGTAATCGGCCTGATCCTTGCGCAGTTCGGTCAGTTTGACGCCGATCTTTTTCAGATGCAGGCGGGCCACTTTCTCATCCAGCGCCTTGGGCAGGATGTAGACGCCGGGGGCATAATCCTTGCCCTTGGTCCAAAGTTCGATCTGCGCGAGCACCTGATTGGTGAAGGAGGCCGACATCACAAAGGACGGGTGGCCGGTGGCGTTGCCGAGGTTCAGAAGCCGGCCTTCGGACAGCAGGATGATGCGATTGCCCGAGGGCATCTCGATCATGTCCACCTGTTCCTTGATGTTGGTCCATTTGTGGTTGCGAAGCGAGGCGACCTGAATTTCGTTGTCGAAATGGCCGATGTTGCCGACGATGGCCATATCCTTCATCGCGCGCATATGCTCGATGCGGATCACGTCCTTGTTGCCGGTGGTGGTGATGAAGATGTCAGCCGAAGCGACTTCGTCTTCCAGGAGCGTCACTTCATAGCCGTCCATCGCGGCTTGCAGGGCGCAGATCGGATCAACTTCGGTAACCTTCACGCGGGCACCGGCGCCACGGAGCGAGGCGGCAGAGCCCTTGCCCACGTCGCCATAGCCGCAGACCACGGCGACCTTGCCGGCCATCATGGTATCGGTGGCGCGGCGGATACCGTCGACCAGCGATTCCTTGCAGCCGTATTTGTTGTCGAACTTCGACTTCGTCACCGAGTCGTTCACGTTGATCGCCGGGAAGGGGAGGAGGCCCTTCTTGTGCAGCTCGTACAGGCGGTGGACGCCGGTGGTGGTTTCTTCCGACACGCCGCGGATTTCGGCGCGCTGCTTGGTGAACCAGCCGGGCGAGGCCTTGAGCCGCTTCTTGATCTGGTTGAACAGGCAGACCTCTTCTTCGGAGGTGGGGGTTTCGATGATGTCGGTTTCACCCGCTTCGACCCGCGCGCCGATCAGCACATACATGGTGGCATCGCCGCCATCGTCGAGGATCATGTTGCAGGTGCCGCCTTCGCCGCCGAACTGGAAGATGCGGCCGGTGTAATCCCAGTAGTCTTCCAGCGTTTCACCCTTGATGGCAAAGACCGGAACGCCTGCGGCGGCAATGGCGGCGGCGGCGTGATCCTGGGTCGAGAAGATGTTGCACGAGGCCCAGCGCACTTCGGCGCCCAACGTGACAAGGGTTTCGATCAGCGCGGCGGTCTGGATCGTCATGTGCAAAGAGCCTGCAATCCGCGCGCCTTTCAGCGGCTTGGCGGTGCCGAATTCCTCGCGACAGGCCATCAGGCCCGGCATTTCGGTTTCGGCAATGGTCAGTTCCTTGCGGCCGAAATCGGCGAGGGCAATGTCTTTTACAATATAATCCGCAGCCATGGCGGCGCTCTCCTTGATCCTTTGATTGCGGGGCAGATAGCATTATCACGACGTTTCGACAACCAAGGCCCGCATCATGAAACAACCTCGCGCCTGGCAGCGCATGTTATCGGGGCGCAGGCTTGACCTGCTGGACCCCACACCGATGGATATCGAGGTGGAAGATATCGCCCATGGGCTGGCCTTTGTGGCGCGCTGGAACGGGCAGACGCGGGGGGATTGGCCCTATTCGGTGGCGGAACATTCGCTCTTGGTGGAAGAGATCTTCAGCCGCCAGAACCCCAGCATCGCGGCGCGCTGGAAATTGGCGGCGCTGCTGCATGATGCGCCGGAATATGTGATTGGCGACATGATCAGCCCGGTGAAGGCGGCAATTGGCGCGGGCTATGGCGAATTGGATCTGCGGCTGACGGCGGCGGTGCATCTGCGCTTTGGCCTGCCGGCGCAATTGCCGGCGGCCATCAAGAAGGCCATCAAACTGGCCGACAGGATTTCGGCCTGGCTTGAAGCGGTGCAGATCGCGGGGTTTACCGAGGTCGAGGCGGACAAGCTTTTTGGGCGGCCCGAACCGGCGGTTTTACGGGGTCTGACAATCAGACTTGAGCCGCCCGCAGCGGTGCGAGCGGCTTTCGTGGCGCGACATGCCGCGCTGTTGCAAGAAATCTGAGGTTCAGATCGCCAGATCTTCGGGCGACTTGCCCGCCTTGAGCGCGGCGTCAAACCAGCGCGGCTTGCGGCCACGGCCCGACCAGGTGTCGGACTTGTCGGCCGGATTGGCATATTTCGGAACGGCGGGCGCACGTTTGCGAACCTTGGCGACGGCACCTGTCAATTCGGCAAGGGAAAAGCCCATTTCACGGGCCTTTTCTTCAAGCTCTTCCAGAGCCTGTTTCTTCTTGCGATCCTCGAAAGCGAAGATGGCCCGAGAGACCTTAGCCTGAAGGTCCTTGAGTTCTTTCAAAGACAGGTCATCCAAATTTACGGACATGTTGACTTCCTTATGAACAAAAAAATACGTGGCTTTTGTTCGGCAACGTCATATGTCGGTTTTATTAACTTGGCAAGTATTCTGATTATTTCGGACTGCGTTTTGCAAGAATACGCTGAAGGGTGCGGCGATGCATGGAAAGGCGGCGTGCTGTTTCGGAAACATTGCGTTCGCACATTTCATAGACGCGTTGAATATGTTCCCAACGCACGCGGTCTGCGGACATGGGGTTTTCCGGCGGCGCGGGCATGGATTCACCCGTGGCCAGAAGGGCGTTCATGATGTCATTGGCGTCGGCGGGTTTTGAAAGATAATCGGTTGCGCCGATTTTTACGGCGGCAACGGCGGTGGCAATTGCGCCATAGCCGGTCAGCACCACGATCCGGCAATCGGGCCTGCGGTCGCGCAGGGTTTCGACCACATCAAGCCCGTTGCCGTCTTCAAGGCGCAGGTCAACAACCGCATAGGCAGGCGGGCGCGAAACGGCAATGGCACGACCCTCGGCGACACTGCCGGCGGTTTCCGGCAGGAAGCCCCGCTTTTCCATGGCCTTTGCCAGGCGCTTTACGAAAGCCTCATCATCATCAACCAGCAAGAGGCTACGATCTGATCCAAGTTCGGCCACGGGTTCGTCAACCATGCAATATCCTTCCCTTTTGGCCTGCGCTTTCGGCCATTCTTGCGGGTTGACAATATACTAGGCCGAGACGCCTGTCCGGTCAAACCAGAGATTTTGCCGCATCAGGACCCGGATTTTGAAACAAAACAGGCGGTGCGGGCCGCCATGTCGCTGGCGGTGTCTTCTCGTTTGAAGAATTCGACAAAGCCATGTCCGGGCAGCACGAGATAGGTAAAGGTCGAATGATCGACGAGATAGAATTCGTCGGTGGAATCCTGTTTCTTGGAATAGGCCTTATAGGCTTGGGCTGCGGCCTTGATCTGGTCATCGCTGCCGGTAAGGCCGATCATCTTGGGGTGCAGGTTGGCCGCGAAATCGCGCACCACCTCGGGCGTGTCGCGCGCGGGGTCGATGGAGATGAAGACAGGCTGCACGTCAAAGCCGGTTTCTTCCAGAATATCGATCGCCTCGGCATTGCGGGCGTTGTCCATCGGGCAGACATCGGGGCAGAAGGTATATCCGAAATACACCAGCGAAGGTTTTGTGAAGATCTCGGCATCGGTCACGGTCTGACCGTCGCCATTGACCAGGGTCATCGGCCCGCCAATGGCGCCGCCGCCCACCGTGCCGCCGCGACATTCGGCAAAGACATCCGACTGCTGAATGGATTGAATCATCCAGTAGGTGCCACCCAGAAGGGCTGCCACCGCAATCAGCGCCGCGCCTGCATAAAGCCTTGTCATCCTGCCCACTCCATTCACACAGGTTCGCGTTGAACCCTGACCGCCACAGCCTTATTAATCACTTTATCCGCATCAAGGCCGATTGTCATGAAACCTGCCACACAGATTGACGATTTGCGCCCCGAGCGGGGCAACTGGCTGCGGCTTCAGACGCTGGTGATGTTGCGCTGGATGGCCATTGGCGGGCAGCTTGTGGCGATCGGGGTGGCGAGCCGGGTTTATGACATTGACCTGCCGCTGGGGCTTTGCCTGATGGCGGTGGGGGTGGCGGTCATTGCCAACCTGATCCTGGTTGCCGTCTATCCCGCCAACAAACGGATGAGCGAGACCGAAGCGCTTTTGGCGCTACTGTTCGATCTGACGCAGTTGACCTTTCTTCTGTTCCTGACCGGGGGGCTCTCAAACCCCTTTGCGCTTTTGATCCTTGCACCGGTGACGGTTTGTGCCAGCACGCTGCGGTTGCGGGCGACGGTGTTTCTGGCGGCGCTGGCGATTGGCTTTGTCTCGATCCTGGCGGTTCTGGCAGTGCCCATGCAGATCGGCGGCGCGCCGATCCGGATGCCGCCGCTGATCGGGTTCGGGTTCTGGCTGTCCTTGGTGATCGGGATCGTGTTTCTGGGGATCTATGCGCATCGGGTGGCCGAGGAGAAGCGGTCGATGTCGGACGCGCTTTTGGCCACGCAGATGGCGCTTGCGCGCGAGCAGAAGCTGACAGATCTGGGCGGCGTGGTGGCCGCGGCGGCGCATGAGCTGGGCACGCCATTGGCCACGATCAAGATGGTCAGCACCGAAATGCTGGACGAGCTGAAGGACCGGCCCGAGCTGGCCGAGGATGCCCGGCTGATCCGCGAGCAGGCGGACCGCTGCCGCGATATCCTGCGGTCGATGGGCAAGGCGGGCAAGAACGATCTGCACATGCGCTCGGCCCCGTTGAGTGCGGTATTGCGCGAGGCGGCCGAGCCGCATCTGGCGCGCGACAAGCAGGTGAGTTTCGAGGTGGAGCCACTGGCTGGCGCAGGTTCGGGCGAGCCGCTGATCCTGCGGGCGCCCGAGCTTATTCATGGATTGCGGAACCTGGTGCAGAATGCGGTGGACTTTGCCCATTCGAGGGTTTGGGTGGATGCGCGCTGGTCTGATGCGAGCCTGATCCTGCGGATCATTGATGACGGCGACGGCTTTTCACCGCAGGTTCTGGGCCGGATCGGTGACCCGTTCCTGCGCGCCCGTCGCGATGATGCCGGATCGCGCAAGCGGCCGGGCTATGAGGGCATGGGCCTGGGGCTTTTCATCGCCAAGACCCTGTTGGAGCGCACCGGGGCCGAGCTTTCCTTTGCCAACTCGTCGGACCCGTTCCCCGGCAGCGCCGAGCGGCCCGAACGGTCTGGCGCGATTGTCGAGGTGGTCTGGCCCTTGGCGCGGATCGGCGCCGAAAGCGGCCAGCCCCTGGGGGAAAACCAGCCGCTTGCCTGAGCGGCAGGTTGGCCGTTTTGCCCGCGCGGCGGCGTTAACAATGCCTTAACTATTGCATCCATAAGTTGATTTTCGGGGGAGATATTCCTGTTTACGGAGGCATTGATTTGGTCTGGTGCCTGGGCTTGCGTTGGGGCTGATTGCCTTTGTGGCCGCGATTGCCGGGTTTTTGACGGTAAATGCCATGCAAGTCCCACCGCGACAGGGTGGCGCGTCGATCTTTGCCGGGGCCGGTCAGGGGGGTGAGGGCGGTGCGGGAACGGTGTTTCTGTTCGATGGCGAAACGCTGGTGGATGCCACGCCCTCGGCACGACAGATCCTGACGACAAGCCGGGGGCGGGGCGGCAACTGGCTGCGGTTGATCGGCTATCTGTCGGTCTATTTCCCGGATATCGAAGCGCAGTTGCGGCGGCTGGAGGACGAGGGGCAGATCCTTGTCGAAGGGCGGTCGGCACAAGGCAAGACGATGTTGCTGTCGGCGGGGCTTGGTTGCGGGTTGATCCGCATCAGCCTGACCGATCCGGCGCAGGATGGCCGCCCGATGCTGACCGATGCGTTGGCCCATCGCGCATTGACCCAGGAGGTGGAACACTTGCGCGAGGCGCTGGCCCAAGCGCCGATGCCGATCTGGCGGGAAACCGAGGCGGGTGATGTGGTCTGGGCCAATTCGGCCTATATGCTGAAGGCGATCGCAACGCTGCCTGCGGGCAAGGAATTGGGCTGGCCACTGCCGCGGCTGTTTGAACAGCTGGCCAGCCAGTCGACGGTGCGCGGGCAGCGCGCTGCGGTGAAGGTGCCGGGGGAAGAGCCGGCCTGGTTTGACCTGATCGGCACGCTGAGCGGGCAAGAGCGGCTGATCTTTGCGCTGCCTGCCGATGCGGCGGTGAACGCCGAAGTGGCGCTGCGCGATTTCATGCAGACCTTGATCAAGACCTTTGCCCAGCTTCCCACCGGGCTTGCGATCTTTGATCGCCAGCGGCAGTTGCAACTGTTCAATCCGGCCCTGATAGACCTGACGGGGCTTCCGGCCGATTTCCTGTCGATGCGGCCTTCGCTTTTGTCGGTGCTGGATGCGCTGCGCGACCGCAACATGATTCCCGAGCCGAAGGATTACCGAAGCTGGCGGCGGCAATTGGTCGAGATGGAAAAGGCGGCGGCCTCGGGGCTTTATGAGGAGACCTGAAACCTGCCGGACGGCCAGACCTTTCGGGTGGTTGGCAGGCCGCATCCAAACGGGGCCTTGGCCCTGATGATCGAGGATATCACGCATGAGGTGTCACGCAGCCGCCGCTACCGGTCGGATCTGGAGCTGGGCCAGGCGGTGATTGACGAGATGGAAGAGGCGGTGGCCGTCTTTTCGCCTTCGGGGCAGCTGGTGATGTCGAACCTGGCCTATGCGCTTTTGTGGGCGCATGACCCCGAGAGCAACCTTAAGGCAACGACAATCCGCACGGTGGCGGACCATTGGCGGGCCTTGTCAGCGCCCAGCGCGCTGTGGTCGGAGGCGGAGGAGTTCATCTCGGTCGTCGGCAACCGGGTGGCCTGGCGGGCCGAGGCGCGGCTGTTGGACGGGCGGCTTCTGTCCTGCCAGTTTGCGCCCTTGGCGGGGGGGCGACCATGGTCGCCTTCCGCACCGTGGACCCGGCCAGGATGACGAGGCCGGTTCTGGCCGGTGCCGAGACGCTCAAGACGGCCTGAAGGGTTGCGGTTGGCGTCGGGCGGGGTAGAGTCGGCGCTACGATGGCAGATGTTCCCCCCCTTTGCCTGCATCTGGGCGATGCCGATGCCACCGCCCGGCTGGGCGCGTGGTTTGCCTCCCGCTTGCACGCGGGCGATTGCCTGTTGCTGGAGGGACAGATCGGTGCGGGAAAAAGCCATTTCGCCCGGGTGCTTATTCAGGCGCGGCTGGGCCGGATTGAAGATGTGCCCTCGCCCACCTTCACGCTGGTGCAAAGCTATGAGGCCGATGTGGAGATCTGGCATGCCGACCTGTACCGCCTGCGCCACCCCGATGAGGTCTTCGAGCTGGGTCTGGAGGAGGCGTTCGGCACGGCCATCTGTCTGATCGAATGGCCTGACCGGCTGGGCAGGGCGCAGCCCAAGGGGGCAATGCGGCTTCGGTTTGCCCCCGAGGGCGCGGGGAGGAGGGTTGAGATCCTGCCCGGCGACCGAGCCGATCTTGTCCATGAGTTGCGCAAGGATTGGGCCGCCCATGTCTGAGCGTCATCGGCTTTCTGTTGCATTCCTGACCCGGGCCGGTTGGGCCGTGGCCGAGCGGCGGTTTCTGGCCGGCGATGCCTCGGACCGCAGCTATGACCGGCTGACGGGCGCGGGCGGCGCGGCTGTTCTGATGGATGCGCCGCCGGGCAAGGGCGATGATCTGGCGGTGTTTCTGCAGGTGGCCGCGCACCTGCTGGGCCTTGGTCTTTCGGCGCCGCGCTGTCTGGCCCAGGATCTGGAACATGGGTTCCTTTTGCTGGAAGATTTCGGCGATGGCAGCTTTGCCCGGCTGGTGGCCGAAGATCCGGCGCGGGAGATGCCGCTTTATGAAGCGGCGACCGATCTTCTGGGCGTGCTGCAGGCGGGTGCTCCGATGGCCGGTCTGCCCGATCTGTCCGCGGCGGATTGGGCCGAGGCGGCCTGCTTTGCGCTGGACTGGTATCGCAAGGCTGCGCTTGGTTCGGCCGGGGATCGCGCCGGGTTTCAGGCGGCGCTGGTGGACGCGATCTCGACCCATGCCGATGGGCTGCGGGTGATGATCTTGCGTGACTATCACGCGGAAAACCTGATGTGGCTGCCCGAACGGGCGGGTGTTGCCCGGGTGGGGGTTCTGGATTTCCAGATCGCCCAGATGGGCCAGCCGGGGTATGATCTTGTCTCGCTGTTGCAAGATGCCCGCCGCGAGGTTTCACGTGAAACAGAGGCGGCGATGATCCGGCGGTTCAAGGACCGGACTGGGGCGGATGCCCGGTTTGATGCGGCCTATGCGGTTCTGGGCGCCCAGCGCGCGCTGCGGATCCTGGGGATTTTCACCCGGCTGTGCCTGGTGGCGGGAAAGCCTGGATATCTGCGGCTGATGCCGCGGGTCTGGGGCCAGTTGCAGCGCAATCTGGCCCATCCGGCCAATGCCCGTCTGGCGCAGCTGTGCGAGGCGCTCTTGCCCGAGCCCACTCCTGAAATTCTGTCGTTGATAGGTGATGCATGTCCTTGCCGCTGATGGTGTTTGCCGCCGGGTTTGGAACCCGAATGGGGGCCTTGACCGCCCAGCGGCCAAAGCCGCTGATTGAGGTGGGCGGCAAACCCCTGCTGAATCATGCGCTGGATCTGGCCGATCAGGTGGGTGCCGGGCCCATTGTGGTGAACACGCATTACCTTGGGGCGCAGATCGCCGCGCATCTGGCAGGCCGGCCGGTGATCCTGTCGCATGAGGTCGAGATGATCCTGGAAACCGGCGGCGGGCTGCGCAGGGCGCTGCCGCATCTGGGCGTAGGGCCGGTGATGACGCTGAACAGCGATGCGGTCTGGACCGGCGAAAACCCGCTGGCACAGCTGATCGCCCGGTGGGACCCGGCACGGATGGAGGCGCTGCTGCTGTTACTTCCGGCCGTTCGCGCCACCGGCCATAGCGGTTCGGGGGATTTCCTGATCGGGCCCGAGGGCCGGATCAGCCGGGCCAAGGGCGCGCCGGGGCTGGTCTATCTTGGGGCGCAGATCCTGATGACCGAGGGGTTGCAACATGTGCAGCAGGATGTGTTTTCGCTGAACCTCTTGTGGGATGACATGATCGCTCGCGGTCGCGCCTTTGGGCTGGTGCATCACGGCGGCTGGTGTGATGTCGGGCGGCCCGAGGGCGTTGGTCAGGCCGAGGCGATGCTGGGTGGTACCGATGTTTGAAGAGGCCACCCCCCGGATCTTTGCCCTGCCCCCCGGCGCGGATTTTCCCCGCCATCTGGTCGATGGCCTTCTGGAGCGGATGGACGGCCAGCCGCCCGAGGCGCTGGCGCGGGTCGAGATCTATCTAAACACCGCCCGTATGCGCCGGAGGGTGAACGATCTGTTTCAGGCCCGCGGGGCGCGGCTTTTGCCCCAATTGCGGATGGTCACGGAACTTGCCGACCGGCCCGGTCTCGCCCTACCCCCGGCCGTGTCGCCTTTGCGGCAGCGGCTGGAACTGGCGCAGCTGATCTCGGCCTTGCTGGATGCCCAGCCCGAACTTGCCCCACGCAACGCCCTTTACGATCTGGCGGACAGTCTGGCGCGGCTGATGGAGGAACTCCATGTCGAGGGGCTGCACCCCAAGGTGCTGGCTGGCTTGGATGTGTCGAACCACGCCGCACATTGGGCGCGGACCCAAACCTTTCTGCGCATCGTGGCCGAGGTTTTCGACAACATAAGCGCACCCGAGGCCGAGGCGCGCCAGCGCATGGCGATTGATCTTCTGGACGCGCGCTGGGCAGCCGAGCCGCCGCAGAACCCGATCCTGATTGCAGGGTCGACAGGGTCACGCGGGGCGACCCTGCGGCTGATGGAACTGGTGGCCCGGCTGCCACAGGGGGCGATTGTGCTCCCAGGCTTCGATTTTGACATGCCCGCCGCCGTCTGGGACCAAATGGACGACGCCCTGACGGCCGAGGACCACCCGCAATATCGCTTCCGCCGCCTGCTTGACCGGCTTGGGCAAGGGCCAGCGGCGGTGCGGCCCTGGGTGGCGGTAGCGCCCCCTGCGCCGGGGCGCAATGCGCTGGTTTCGCTGGCATTGCGCCCGGCACCCGTTACCGATCAGTGGCTGACCGAAGGGCCGATGCTGCCCGATCTCTTGGACGCGACGAAAGACCTGACGCTGATCAAGGCGCCCTCACTGCGGATCGAAGCGCTGGCGATTGCGGCGGTTCTCCGGCAAGCGGCCGAAGAGGGAACCACGGCAGCCCTGATCTCGCCTGACCGCAATCTGACGCGGCAGGTCACGGCGGCGCTGGATCGCTGGAGCATCGTGCCGGACGACTCGGCGGGGCGTCCCCTGGGGCTTTCGGCGCCGGGGCGGCTCTTGCGCCAGATCGCCCGGGCGCTGGGCCAGAAACTGACCGCCGATCAGCTTCTGGCGCTTTTGAAACATCCGCTGACCGTCTCGGGCGGGGATCGCGGCACACATCTGCGGCTGACGCGTGATCTGGAATTGTCCCTGCGCCGCCATGGCCCGGTGTTTCCGACCGGCGCCGATTTGCTGACTTGGGCCGCCGTGCGCAAGGACCCAGAGGCTGCCACCTGGGCGGCGATGTTGGCGGCGGTGATTGACCGGTTCGAACCGGTCGGGCCTGCGCCGCTTGCCGATCTGGTCGCCCTTCACCGCCACCTTGCCGAGGCACTGGCACGCGGCACGGCGGCCGAGGGAAGCGGCGGGCTTTGGGACAAGGAGGCTGGCATCGCCGCCCTGACAGCCGTTCAATCGCTGCAGAACGAGGCGCCGCATGGGGGCAGTTTCCACCCAGCCGAATATGCCGAGCTTTTTGACGCCATCCTGGCCAATGGTGAGGTGCGCGAAACCGTGCAGGCCCATCCGGACATCATGATCTGGGGCACACTTGAGGCGCGGGTGCAGGGGGCAGAGCTGGTCATTCTGGGGGGGCTGAATGACGGCATCTGGCCGAAACTGCTCGATCCCGACCAATGGCTGAGCCGACAGATGCGCAAGGACGCCGGGCTTTTGCTGCCCGAGCGCCAGATCGGGCTTTCGGCGCATGACTTTCAGCAGGCCATCGGCGCGCAGCGCGTGGTGCTGACCCGCGCCGCCCGCGATGCCGAGGCCGAGACGGTGCCCTCGCGCTGGTTGAACCGGCTGGAAAACCTGATGAGCGGGCTTTCGGGTCGGCGCGGGCCCGAGGCGCTCGCCGCGATGGAGGCGCGCGGGCAGGGCTGGCTTGCCCTTGCCCAGGCGCTTGACCGACCGGACAGCGAGATGCGGGTCGACCCACGCTTTCAGCCGGCCGCGCGCCCCGCGCCCTGCCCACCGGTCAGCGCCCGTCCCGACCGGCTTTCGCTGACCGAGATCACCCGTCTGATCCGCGATCCCTTTGCCATCTATGCCCGCCATGTGCTGCGGCTGCGGCCGCTTGACCCGTTGCGCGCTGCGCCCGATCCGCGCGACCGCGGCAGCCTTCTGCATGACATTCTAGAGCGTTTTGTCCGCGACAGACCCACAGAGGAAAGCCGAGAGGCCGCCCGCGTCCGGCTGTTGACCACCGCCGCAACCGTTTTGCAAAGCGGCACGCCCTTTCCTGCCGCGCGGCTGATGTGGCTGGCCCGGCTGGACCGCGCGGCGGACCATTTCCTTTTGCAAGACGCCAAGCACGGCGGCACCCCGGTGGTTTTGGAAACTCCGGGCAGCCTGCGTTTGGATCCGCCCGGCTTCACCCTGACCGGAAAGCCCGACCGCATTGATGCCCTGCCCGATGGGCGGATGCATCTGATCGACTACAAGACCGGCACACCCCCGACCGAGCGGCAGCAAGAGGTTTACGAAAAGCAGCTGCGCCTGACCGCGGCCATGGTGGAGCGTGGCGGGTTTGAAGGGATCGGCCCCCGCCCGGTGGCAAGTTTCAGCTATATCGGCCTTGGCAGCGGCGAAAAGGCGGTCGAAACGCTGCGTGACGCCGTCGATCTGGACGCGGAATGGGCGCGTTTCCTGCGGCTTGTGACCCGCTACCGGCAGCCCTCCACTGGCTTTACGGCCCGCCGCGCCGTCTTTTCCGAACGGATCGAGGGTGATTATGACCATCTCGCCCGTTACGGTGAATGGCAAATGACCGATCGCGCGGTTCCCGTGGCCGTTGGTGGGGAGGGGCGCGAATGACACCGCGTGACGAGGCCACCGAGCGCCAGATTCAGGCCGCACACCCTGCGGCCACCACATGGGTTAACGCCAATGCCGGTTCGGGCAAGACGCGGGTGTTGATCGACCGGGTCGCGCGTCTTTTGCTGGGCGGGGTCGAGCCGCAGCGCATCCTGTGCCTGACCTATACCAAGGCCGCCGCAACCGAGATGCAGAACCGGCTGTTCCAGCGGCTGGGTGGCTGGGCCATGCTGCCCAATGACCGGCTGCGCCAGGATCTGGCCGATCTGGGCGAGGGTCCGCGCTTCTCGATTGAGGACCTTGCCCGCGCCCGTCGGCTGTTTGCCCGGGCGCTGGAAACCCCCGGCGGGCTGCGCCTGCAGACCATCCACAGCTTTTGCGCCGGCCTTCTGCGCCGCTTCCCGCTCGAGGCCGGGATATCGCCCGGATTTGCCGAGATGGATGACCGCGCCGCACGCCTGTTGCGCGCCCAGATCATCGAGGAAATAGCCCAGACCCATGCCCCTGACGTGATGGCCGAGATTGCGGGCGTTTACACGGGCGAGGATTTCACGGCGTTGATGGAGCAGGTCGCGACCGCACGGCACGGCTTTGTTGCCGGGCGCGATGCGGCGTCGATCAAGGCTGCGCTCGGGTTGAATCCGGACGACAGCGCGGAGGCGGTGATCAACCGTCACCTAAGGGGCGATGACGTGGCGCTGATCCTGTCCAGCCTGCCTATTCTGCAGGCCGGCAAGAAAACCGATGTCGATTGCGCCGCAAGCCTGGCCAGTGCCGATTTCGTAGGGCCCCGTCCCGCGCTTTTTGCCGCGCTGAGCGAGGCTTTCCTGACCAAGACCGGCACGCTGCGCAAAACGCTGATCACCGCCGATACCGCAAAGGCGCTGGGTGAACGGGCCGAGGGGCTGGCCGATCTTGCGCAGCGCATCGAAGCGGCGCGCGAAGGGGTCCTTGCCCTGAACGCCGCGCAGAAAACGCTGGCGCTGCACCGCTTTGCCGCCGCTTTCCTACCGCGCTATGAGGCGGCAAAAGCGGCGCGGGGCTGGCTTGACTTTGATGACCTGATCGCGCGGGCCAAGGGGCTTTTGACCGACCGATCGGTGGCACAGTGGGTCCTTTACCGGCTGGATGGCGGCATCGACCATATTCTGGTGGATGAGGCGCAGGATACCTCACCCGACCAATGGAAGGTGATCGAGCTTCTGGCCGAGGAATTCACCTCTGGTGACGGCAGCGAAGCGGGCCGCAACCGCACGCTGTTCGTGGTGGGCGACAAGAAGCAGTCGATCTATTCCTTCCAGGGTGCCGATGTGGCCGCGTTTGACGCCAAACATGCGCTGTTCGAGAGGAAGTTTACCGGCGTGAATAAGCCGTTCCAGCATATGGAACTGCGCTATTCCTTCCGCTCGGCCCCTGCCATATTGCGGCTGGTCGATCAGACCTTTGCCGCAGGTTTTGACAATGCTTTGGGTGCGAACCCGACCCATATCGCCTTCAAGACCGAACTGCCGGGCAGGGTTGATCTTTGGCCACTGATCGAGCCGACCAAGACCGAAGAGGATCCGAACTGGGATGACCCGGTGGATCTGGTGAACGAAACCCATCACACCGCCCAGCTTGCAAACGACATCGCCGCCGAGATCCGCCGGATGATCGCGTCGGGCACGCAGATTCCCGATGAAAAGGGCAATCCACGCCCGATGCATGCCGGGGATGTGCTGATCCTGGTGCAGCGCCGCTCGGCCCTGTTTGCCGAGACCATCCGCGCCTGCAAGGCCGAGGGCCTTCCCATCGCCGGAGCCGACCGGCTGAAACTTGGGGCCGAGCTTGCGGTCAAGGATCTGGCCGCGCTCTTGTCATTCCTGGCCACGCCTGAGGATGATCTGTCGCTGGCGGCCGTGCTGCGCTCTCCGCTGTGCGGGACGACCGAGGATGAGCTCTTCCGCCTGGCCCATGGTCGCAAAGGCTTCTTGTGGGAGGCGTTGCGCGATGACCCGGGCCATGCGGAAACGGTCGAGATGCTGCGCGACCTGCGCGATCAGGCCGATTTTCTGCGGCCCTATGATCTGATCGAACGGGCGCTGACACGGCATGAGGGCCGAAAGCGGCTGTTGGCGCGGCTGGGCGATGAGGCCGAGGACGGGATTGACGAGCTGTTGTCCCAGGCGCTGGCCTATGAGGGCAACGATGTGCCCAGCCTGACGGGCTTTCTGATCTGGATGGAAACCGACGACGTGACGGTCAAGCGCCAGATGGACAGTGCGGGCGACAAGATCCGGGTGATGACGGCCCATGGCGCCAAGGGACTTGAGGCGCCGATCGTCATTCTGCCCGACACCACCGACCGCAATCCGCCGGACCGCGACGAGATCTATCGCCTCCCCGGCGGGGTTCCGGTGTGGAAAACCCCGGCCGACGCCTCGCCGCAGGCCATTCGTGAGACGCGCGCCCAGCGCAAGGCCGATCAGGCTGCGGAAAATGCGCGGCTCTTGTATGTGGCCCTGACCCGGCCAAGGACCTGGCTGATCGTGGCGGGCGCGGGCGAAGCGAAAACCGTGACCAGCGGCAAGACCCCCGTGGCCAAGCCTGTGGATGAACTGTGCTGGTATCGTCTGGTGGAGCGCGCGATGCATGCGCTGGGGGCTGAGCGGATCATGGAGGGCCGTTTGCGGCTACAAAGCGGTGCGTGGCCCGCGCCCTTGCCTGCCGCTGAGATCCCTGCAGCGACGAGGCCTGCACATGAGGGGCTTTCCACCCGCGCCCTTGGACCGCTTGCGCCGCCACAACGCAAGACCCAGCCCCTGTCTCCTTCGGACCTTGGCGGTGCCAAGTCGCTTCCGGGGGAAAGTCTGTCCTTGTCGGAAGAGGCCGCCAAGGCGCGCGGCACGGCGGTGCATCTTCTCTTGGAACATCTGCCGCTCTTGCCCCGCACCGATTGGCCGGGCGCGGCGGCGGCGCTGATCCCCGAGCCAGCCCTTTCGGCCGAGCTTCTGGCCGAGGCCGCGCGGCTTCTCGATGCGCCCGAGCTGGCCTGGGTGTTTGGGTCGGAAAGCCTGGCCGAGGCGCCGTTCACCGCAGCGCTGGGCGGCTCACGGCTTCAGGGAACGATGGATCGGCTGGTGGTCACCCCCGATGAGGTGCGCCTGGTCGATTTCAAGTCGAACAGCCAGGTGCCCACCACGGCCGAGGCGGTGCCTGAGGGGATCTTGCGGCAGATGGGGGCCTATCTGTCAGCGCTGCAACAGATCTATCCTGATCGAAAGATCCTGCCCTTCATCCTGTGGACCCGGACGGCGCATCTGATGCCTTTGGATCCCGATCTTGTGACTGCGGCACTCCGGCGCGCCGCGCTCCCTTGACCTTGCCGCGCAGTCTTTCTAGCTTCGTGCCCTGTTGAGATCCTTCAGGAGTCCCGCCATGGGTGCCAATACCATCGCCGTCACCGACGCCACTTTCGACGCCGAGGTCCGCAAGTCGGATATCCCCGTTGTGGTCGATTTCTGGGCCGAATGGTGCGGCCCCTGCCGGCAGATCGGCCCGGCCCTGGAAGAGCTGGCCGCCGAATATGCCGGGAAGGTCAAGATCGTGAAGGTCAACGTGGACGAAAACCCCGACAGCCCGGCGGTTCTGGGCGTGCGCGGTATTCCGGCGCTGTTCCTGTTCAAGGATGGTCAGGTGGTGTCGAACAAGATCGGTGCAGCGCCCAAGGCGGCCTTGGCCAACTGGATCCAGTCCTCGATCTGATCCTGTCTACAGATTGAACAAGCGTCAGGCACCCCTCGGGGTGCCTTTTGCGTTCAGATCGGCCGGCCGAAACGGGAGAGCCGCGCGCGGATCCTGTCCTGCGCCGCAGGGTCCCAGATGCGGATCGCATTCAGCTCCAAGAGCCAGTAAAGATAGCGGGCGAAATCGGGGGCGGGCTGGTGCATGCAGGCAAAAGCCGCCTCGATCCCGTCGCGGGGCACCGACCCGGCAATGTGGTGAAAGTCGATCCGGGCAAAGAGAACCGCCTGCTTGCCGGCAAAGAAACCCGTCACCGCAACCGATGAATTCTGTGTCACGATATAGTCGCAGGCTTTTACGAAGGGCAGGCTATCGCCTTCGGCAAGGGTAAAGCGCGGTTCGGCGGCGGCAAGATCATCAAGCACGGCCAGTTCGGGCGCGCCATAGTTTTCACGCGGGTGAAGCGTGGCAATGACCTTGCGGCCCGGATCAGTCCGCAGCGTGGCGCGCAGCATCTCAATCGGCGACATCGCCTGAAAATGCCGCTTCTCGGTCAGCTTCCCCTGAAGGGGGACAAAGATGAAAGGATCAAGGCCCGTTGCCGCCGGCGTCTCGCCCAGAAAGCGCGGCTTCCAATGGCCCATGAAGCCGTTAAAGCCGCTGGTGATCGCGGCGGGATCAAAGGTCTGGTCGGCGATCTCGTAGTCCCAGCGATCGTTGGTCGCCTCGATCTTCCAGAACGGGTCGCATAGGTCTTGCGCAGGCTCAGGCAACGCGGCCCCCAGACGGGCAGATTCAGAACAAGGTGATAGCCCGGCGCCTTGGGTCGGCCGTGGGTCTCTTCAAGCGGGGCGAGGATCACCTCCCAACCGGCCGCCCGCACCGCATCGGTCACCTGATTGAGCATGCCCCCCCGTCCCGCCGGCATGGCGGCCGCGCAAATGGGCGTCCAGGTGGAAATGCAGAATCTTCGGTTCAGCCATTGGGTGAATGTGCGGTGGCAGATCGCCTTGGGCAAGCGCCGTTTCGCCGGGACCGGTTGAATTGCCCCCGTCCGCCTTTCATATTGGCGCAAGACACAGGAGCGGATGATGGCAGAAGAGAAATTCCCCGGCTGGCATGGCACGACCATTCTGGCCGTGCGTCGGGGCGGTCAGGTGGTGGTCGCGGGCGACGGGCAGGTATCGCTTGGCAATACCGTCATCAAGGGCACGGCGCGAAAGGTGCGGCGGCTTTCACCCGGTGGGCATGAGGTGGTTTGCGGCTTTGCCGGATCCACCGCCGATGCCTTTACGCTTCTGGAGCGGTTGGAGAAAAAGCTTGAAGCGGCACCGGGGCAATTGGCGCGCGCCTGTGTGGAATTGGCCAAGGATTGGCGCATGGACAAATACCTGCGCAACCTTGAGGCCATGCTGATCGTCACCGATGGGGCCGATCTTTACGTCATCACCGGCGCGGGCGATGTGCTGGAACCCGAACATGACGTCACGGCCATCGGTTCTGGCGGAAACTTTGCCTTGGCCGCCGCGCGGGGGTTGATGCACAGCGATTTGCCCGCCGAGGAGATCGCCCGCAAGGCCATGGCGATTGCCGCCGAAATCTGTGTTTACACCAATGGCAATCTGACCGTGGAGACCATTTCCAAATGACCAGCCTGACCCCGCGCGAGATTGTTTCGGAACTGGATCGTCACATCATCGGCCAGCGTGAGGCCAAGCGGGCCGTGGCCGTAGCGTTGCGCAACCGCTGGCGGCGCAAACAGTTGGGCGATGATTTGCGCGATGAGGTTTATCCCAAGAACATCCTGATGATCGGCCCGACCGGGGTAGGCAAGACCGAGATCAGCCGCCGTCTGGCCAGGCTGGCGAAAGCGCCCTTCCTGAAGGTCGAGGCTACCAAGTTCACCGAGGTAGGCTATGTCGGCCGCGATGTGGATAGCATCATTCGCGATCTGGTGGATGCCGCGATGATCGATACCCGCACGCGGATGCGCGATGACGTGAAGGCCCGCGCGCAAAAGGCGGCCGAGGATCGGGTGATCGAGGCTTTGGCCGGAAAGGACGCCCGCGAGCAGACCCGCGAGATGTTTCGGGGCAAGCTGAAGCGCGGCGAGTTGGACAGCACTGTCATCGAGATCGAGGTGCAGGATACCGCCACGCCGCAGGGCATGTTCGGCATGATGCCGGGCATGGAAAACCAGATGCAGGGGCTGAATGACCTATTCAAGGCCTTTGGCGGGCGCACCATGCGAAAGCAGGTGACGGTGGCCGACAGCTATGATTTTTTGATCGGGCAAGAGGCCGACAAGCTGTTGGACGACGAGGCGGTGAAGGCTGCTGCTTTGGAGGCGGTGCAGGAGAACGGCATCATTTTTCTGGACGAGATCGACAAGATCTGCGCGCGGTCGGATGCGCGGGGCGCGGATGTCTCACGCGAGGGGGTGCAGCGTGATCTCTTGCCGCTGATCGAGGGGACGACGGTTTCTACCAAATACGGGCCGGTGAAAACCGACCATATCCTGTTCATCGCATCAGGTGCGTTTTATATCGCCAAGCCCTCGGATCTGTTGCCGGAATTGCAGGGCCGTCTGCCCATTCGGGTCGAGCTTGCGCCGCTGACCGAGGCGGATTTTGTCCGCATTCTGACTGAAACCGACAATGCCTTGACCCGGCAATATTCGGCGCTGATGGCGACCGAAGATGTGGCGGTGAGCTTTACCGCCGATGGCATTGCCGCCCTGGCGCGGATCGCGGCCGAGGTGAACCGCAGCGTGGAAAACATTGGCGCGCGGCGGCTTTACACGGTGATGGAGCGGGTGTTTGAGGAATTGTCCTTTACCGCGCCAGACCGGGCCGGGGACAGCGTGACAGTGGATGCGGGTTTCGTCGAAACCCATCTTGGCGCCCTGTCACGGTCTGCCGATATCTCGCGTTACGTGCTGTAGCCCGCGCCTTAGCGCCGGCGCAAATAGACGTAATAGGCCCCCGATCCGCCATGGCGCAGGTGCGCCTCGGACACTTGAAGAACCGCTTGGCCAAGGGGTGGCAGGCGCAGCCAGTGCGGCACCTGATGGCGCAGGACACCCATGCGCTGGGGGATGGGGCCGATATCTTCGCCCCGCTTGCCCTTGCCGGTGATGACCAGAACCAGGCGCAGGCCATCCGATTGGGCGTTCAAGATGAAGCGGATCAGTTCCGGATGCGCCTCGGACAGGGTCATGCCATGCAGGTCGATCCGCGCTTCGGGTGTCAGCTTGCCGCGGGTCATCTTGCCGTGGGTCTTGGCGTCCATCTGCAAGGGGGCGGCGGCGAGCGCTTCGGCGGGACTGGGGACCGTGTCGATCCTTGGGGTGTGGCGGACCTTTTCGCCCAGATGGAAGAGCGGCAGCCTTGGGTGGGTGTGGCCATGAGGTGCGGGCGCCTCGGGATGAACCGGAACGGCGTTGCGGGGGGTGCCCACCTCTTTCAGAAACATCTGGCGGCCGGGGTGCAGGGGCGTAGCGGTGCGTGCGACCGCCGCCCAGATTTCCTGTTCTTCAGGGCGCAGGGTGCGGCGGCGGGCCATGGTTCAGCCTTCGGGCAGCATGGCATAGGCGCGGTCGATGAGCAAAAGCACCACCAGCCGACCGCCATCCCTGACCTGCCCCGCCGCATCGCCTGCGGCATCGCCTGTGCCATAGAACACATCCACCCGCTGCGGCCCTTTGATCGCGCCGCCGGTATCCTGCGCCACCATCAGGCTGCGGATCGGGTCGACGCCGTCTTTCTCGATCCAGACCGGCGCGCCAAGAGGCGTATAATCGGGGTCAATCGCAACCGAGCGCAGCGGAGTGATGGAACGGCCCATCGCGCCGATGGGCCCCTTTTCCGGCGGAAGATCGTCAAGCTTGCGGAAGAAGATGTAAGAGGGGTTGTAGTTCAGCATCGCGCTGCCCGCCCGCCCATTGGCGCGGACCCATTCGCGGATGCGCTGGGCAGAAAGTTCATCGGCGGTATGGGTGCCGCGGCGGATCATCTCTTGTCCGATCGAGCGATAGGCATGCCCATTCCGCCCACCATAGCCCACACGCATCACCTGGCCATCGGGCAGGCGGATACGGCCCGAACCCTGGATATGCAGGAAATAGACCTCGACCGGGTCCTCAAGCCAGACCAGTTCAAGCCCGCGCCCCCACAACACGCCGGATTCGATGGTGGCGCGGTCAAGATAGACCTGGCCGTCCTGCAATTCGGGGGGGCGGCGGTAGATCGGATGGGCAAAACGCGGGCTTCGGGTGAGAGAGCCGTTCAATTCCGGTTCGTAATAGCCAGTGAAAAGGGCGGGCGGATCACCGATGGCGACGGGCTTGAAGAAAAGCTCAAAGAAAGCCTTGGCCGAGGCATCCGAAGCCCCGGCATCGGCGGCAAAGGCGCAGATCGGACGCCAGTCGGGTCCGGTCAGCTTGTCACAGGTTTCCAGAAAGCTGTTGAGCGCAGCGCGGTGATCATCATGCTCCCAGCCTGCAAGCTCGGCGAAGTCGAGCATCTGGGCCGGGGCGGGGGACGCCACGGTCATGGCCAGCGCCAGAACGCCAAGGGCCGCCGCCGCACGCATCACTCCCCGGTGGCCACAAGCTGCCAGTTGGGGTCTTGCACGCCCATCCGGCGCGCAAAAGTCCAGGCATCACGCTGGCGCTTGGGGCTGGTGGGGTGGCCATCAACCACCTCCCCGGCAGCATTGCGCACAACGGTGGTCAGTTCGCCGGTAAGGCGGACGGTGATCTCGGCGGTTCTGGAGGTGGCGTCAAACTCGGCCTCGGCGATTGCAAGTTCGCGCAGCCCGATGAAGTTTGCCTCGACCGTGAGGCCCTGGCGTTCGCGGGCGTTAATGGCCTGGGCAAAGCTCGCCTCAACCTCGTCGTTGAGGAAGGGGCGGATGCTTTCGATGTCCCCGCGTTCAAATGCCATCAGGATCATCTCATAAGCGCCGCGCGCGCCGGTAAGGAAATCGGACACGGAGAACCCGGGTTCGGCCTGCTTCATAGCGGTCAGCGCGCGGGCCGTGTCGGTGCCTTCGGCGACATGGTCGGTGATGTCGCGATCAAGGCCGCCTTCGATCACCTCGAATTTCTGAACCGCACGCGGCTTTGCCCCGTCGGCGGGAAGCGGTGGCTTTTCGAACCCCTCGCGCGCTCCAAGAACAGCGCGCAGCTTCAGGATGAGAAACACGGCAATCCCGGCAAGAACCAGAAGCTGCAACAGGGAAGAGTTCATTTCGACCTCGGCACAATTTTGCCCAAAGGGTTGGAGGTTTGGGCCTTGGCTGCTTATGTAGGGACTGTGTCTGCGCAAGTCCAGTTTGCAGCGCCGGAGAACGAAAACATGTGGGTCTTTGCGCTTATTCTCGCTGTTCCGCTGATCGAGATCGGCCTTTTTGTCACGCTGGGCGGGGCGCTTGGTCTTTGGGCCACGCTGGCGTTGGTTGTGGGGTCGTTCTTTTTGGGCGTGTCCATTTTGCACCGGGGCGGGGTTCGGCCACAGAAGATCCGGCGGGACATGCCGATGGTGCATCTGGCTGAGGGCGGCTTTGCCATGCTGGCGGCGATCCTGTTGATCCTGCCCGGATTTCTGACCAGTGCGCTGGGCCTTTTGCTCTTGGTGCCAGGGGTGCAGCGCTTGGTGATTGAACGGCTGGGACGCCACCTTGCGGCGCATGGATTCAGCGTTCATGCAGCGCATGCCCATCGCGATGAGGTGGTGGAGGGCGAGTTTACGGTGGTAGAGAGGCCGCGCGACGAGGGCCAGCCCCCCTCGCGCTGCACCCGCCATTGAGGCCGCCCACCTGACCTGCTAGGAAAGCGGTCAAGATCGTATTGAGGAGTTGAGGGAATGGCCGAGGAAAACGGCGGCGCGCCGCAGGTTCGGATGTCGGTTCTGGCGCAGTTCGTGCGGGACATGTCGTTTGAAAACGTGGTGGCCCAGAAGAGCATTTCAGGCACCGATGTGCAGCCTGACATTCAGGTGGCCGTCAGCCTGGACGCGCGCAAGCGGCGGGTGGAGCACCAGTTCGAGATTGTCACGAAATACAAGGTGACATCGAAGAACAAGGCCAATGGCGACATGCTGTTCCTTTTGGAAGTGGACTACGGCGGGGTGTTCCATGTCGAGGGCGTGCCCGAGGACCAGATGCATCCGTTCCTGCTGATCGAATGTCCGCGGATGCTGTTTCCTTTCGTCCGCCGCATCATTTCGGACGTCACCCGCGATGGCGGCTTCCCGCCGCTGAACATCGACACGGTCGATTTCCTGGCGCTTTACCGGCAAAAGATGGCGCGCCGTGCCCAAGCGCAGGCGGTCGCGAACTAAGGTATCGGGGAGGGCCGGCCTTTTGACGGGCTGGCCCTTAAGCTCTTTTGGTCCAAAGCGCGGCCGCGCCCAGTTTGGCGACAAAGGCCGCATGTGCGGCGGCTTCTTCTTCGGTGATGCGCGCGGCCAAGGATTCGGGGCGGGGCCGGGGACGCCAGTCATCGCTGGCGCTGGCGTCTGAGGCGTTCGGCTTTTCGGGTTGGCTGGCAAGGCCGAAATCAGGTTGCCGGCCGCCGATCAGCTCAAGATACACTTCGGCCAGGATTTCGCTGTCCAGAAGGGCGCCGTGTTTTTCCCGCGCCGAATTGTCCACCCCAAAGCGGCGGCAGAGCGCGTCGAGCGAGGCCGGAGAGCCGGGAAACTTCTGCCGCGAGATGGCCAGAGTGTCGATGGCGCGCGCCCAGTCGATTGTCGGCAGGCCGATCAGTTTCAACTCGAAGTTCAGGAATTTGACGTCGAAGGCGGCATTGTGGATGACGAGTTTCGCATCTCCGATGAAGTCGAGAAAAGCGCGACCGATGTCGCGGAACACTGGCTTGTCGCGCAGGAAATCATCGCCAAGGCCGTGCACCTCAAAAGCCTCTTTCGGCATGGAGCGTTCGGGGTTGATGTATTGGTGATAGGTGCGGCCGGTGGGCATGTGGTTGAAGAGTTCAACCGCGCCGATTTCCACGATGCGGTGGCCTTCGGAGGCTCAAAGCCGGTGGTTTCGGTATCAAGAACGATTTCACGCATGGCAGCGACTTTCGCGGATATGGGCGATCAATGCGTGGACATAGGCGCGCGTGCTGTCGAGCGACAGGGTTTCGACAATATGGGTGGCGCGGGCGCGCTTTTCGGCATCGGGCATCTGTCGGGCGAGGATGGTCTGGAACTGGGCTTCGGTCATTGTGCCGCGCGCCATGACCCGGGCCTTTTGCAGCGCGGGCGGCGCGGTGCAGAGAAGGGTCGCATCCATCTGCGCCTCGGTGCCTTTTTCAAAGAGAAGCGGGATGTCGAGGACGACGATATCGGCCTGGGTCGCGGCGATAAAGGTATCGCGGGCGGCGGCGACAAGCGGGTGAACGATGAATTCAAGGGCTTGGAGTGCCCGGGGGTTGGTTGTGATCCAGTCCTTTAACAGGGCACGGTCAATCCCGCTTGCCGTTTCGGCCTGGGGACAGAGGGCGGCGATGGCGGGAACCGCCGCACCGTCGGGGCCATAGAGACGATGCACGGCGGCATCGGCATCCCAGACCGGCAGGCCTTCATCGGCAAACATGGCGGCGGTGGTGGATTTGCCCATGCCGATGGAGCCGGTCAATCCGAGGCGAAAGGCGGTCATGCGGAAAGCACAGCTTGGCGGGTGGCCTCATCAACGGCCGGGGCGGGTCCGAACCAGCGTTCAAAACCGGGTGCGGCCTGATGGAGGAGCATGCCAAGGCCATCGACGATGGTGGCGCCGCGCTGTTCGGCCTCGGCCAGAAAGGCGGTTTTGAGCGGGTTGTAGACCAGATCATTGACCACGGCCCCCGGTTCCAGAGCATCGAGTGGCACCCGGAATTCCGGCTTGCCCGCCATGCCGAGCGAGGTGGTGTTGATGACAGTGGTCACGCCTTCAAGCATATTGGCGGCCTGAACCCAGTCATAGACCACAAGCTTGGCCCCGAAATCGGCACGCAGCGCCTCGGCCCGGGGGCGAGAGCGATTGGAGATGCGGATTTTGGGCACACCGATCTCGATCAGGGCGGCGGCGACGGCACGCGCCGCCCCGCCGGCGCCGAACACCGCCGCCGGGCCTGCGGAGGGCGCCCAATGCGGGGCGTTCTGGCGCAGATTGGCGACAAAGCCCGCGCCGTCGGTGTTGTCAGCGTGGATCTTGCCATCTTTGCGGAAGATCAGCGTATTGGCCGCACCGATCAGCGCGGCGCGATCGGTAATGACGTCGGCGATCTTGAGGATCGCTTCCTTATGGGGAAGCGTGACATTGAGCCCGACAAAGCCGATTTTCGGCAGGTGCCGCAGGGTGGTTTCCAGATCTGCCGGGGCTACGTCCATGGGGATGTAATGCCCCTTTACCCCATAGCGACACAGCCAGAAACCATGCAGCGCCGGGGAGCGGCTGTGCGCGATGGGATGGCCGATGACACCGGCGAGAGGGATTTTGGCAAGCTCGGTCATGCTGGAATAAAACCCCGGGTGGCGAGATAGGACAAGAGGGGAAGCAACGGCAGGCCGAGGATGGTGAAATAATCCCCCTCGATCCGGCTGAAAAGCCGCACACCTTCGGCTTCGAGCATGTAGGCGCCGACAGAATGGCTGATGTCCGGCCAGTTTCTGGCAAGGTAGGCGTCGAGATAGTCTTCGGAGAAGTCGCGCATGGTAAGGCGGGCCTGACCGACGTGACGCCAGATCGGCTCGCCCCTGTCATAAAGCACGGCGGCGGAGAGGAGGCTGTGGGTCTGGCCGCGCAAGGACAGGAGTTGTGTGCGGGCATCTTGCACGGTTTCAGGTTTTGAAAAGGTGGTGCCTTTGAAGTCGAGCACCTGATCGCAGCCGAGGACAAGGTTGGCGGGATTACGGGCGGCGATCCTGGCGGCTTTCATCTCGGCCAGGGCATCGACGATGTCGCGGGGGGTGGCACCCTCTGCCTCAAAACTTTGGCGGATTGATTCCTCATCCACGCGGGCGGGCAGCGCCGAAACCTCAAGCCCGGCGTTGCGCAGAAGCTGGAGGCGGATGGCCGAGGTTGAGGCGAGGATCAAGGGACGGGACATGGCTGTGGATAAGATGTGCGACGATTTGGGAATCTTTGGCCCCTGAACGGGGGCTAAAGCGCGAGCTGTTGGCAACCAGAATGAATTAGAGCGTCACGATGGGGATTGTCCACATGAGGACAAGGGTGATGGGTGCCTTCGGAAAAGGTGTTATCCAAAGGAACGAAGACGGCAGGTTTTCCAGGCCCTCTGATATCAACATTATGTTTTATATGAGATTTCTGCTCCGTTTTGAGGTCATTCTGATCTTTTCCACAGGGTTTTTCCTGTGGGTAGAACTGGGGATGATCCGGACTATTCCGATACCCACAGGGCTTACATCTTCATCTTCCATTATGACTCTATTTCTTTAAAAGAAGAGAGGCAGAGCACATGGGTTGTGAACGGATGGGCGGGTTTCTGGCAGATTGGTACCTTTGGACGAAGGCGTTGCATGTCATCTCGGTGATTTCCTGGATGGCGGGTCTGTTTTATTTGCCGCGCCTGTTTGTATATCACGTCGAAGGGCTGAAGAAGCGCGGTGTGGTGGCGGGTAGCGAGATGGATCAGCTGTTTCAGCATCAGGAACGGCTTTTGCTGCGCGCGATCATGAACCCGGCGATGATAGCGACCTGGATCTTTGGATTGGTGCTGGTTTTGACGCCGGGCATTGTGGTGTGGAGTGAGGCCTGGGTTTGGGTGAAGGCGCTGTCGGTTGTGGCGATGACGGTGTTTCACATGTGGCTTGCGGCCAGGCGCAAGGCGTTTCTGGCGGGGCAGAACGATTTGACGGGGCGGCACTACCGGATGATGAACGAGGTTCCGACGGTTTTCATGCTGTTGATCGTCTTTGCGGTGATCATGAAGTTCTGAAATCTTGACTCAGTCCGGTTGCCGCCGTATGGGCGGTTCATGCGTGGGCCGTCCGGCCGGAAGCGCTTTCCTGTATACTGTTATGCTGATCGCCCGACCCGGGCGAGCCAAGGGGACTCCCATGACTGTCGAGCATTTGAATCTTGCCGATCTGAAGGCCAAGACGCCGGCCGAGTTGCTGGCCATGGCCGAAGAATGGGAGATCGAGAACGCGCCGTCGATGCGCAAGGGCGAGATGATGTTCTCGATCCTGAAGGAGCACGCCGAGGAAGGTTGGGAAATCGGCGGTGATGGTGTGTTGGAAGTTTTGCAGGATGGGTTTGGGTTCTTGCGCAGCCCTTCGGCGAACTATTTGCCGGGACCGGATGATATCTATGTGGGTCCCGAGATGATCCGGCAGTTTTCGCTGCGGACGGGGGATTCGATTGAGGGGGTCATTCAGGCCCCGCGCGAGAATGAGCGCTATTTCAGCCTGATCAAGGCGACCAAGATCAACTTTGATGATCCGGAAAAGGCGCGCCACAAGGTGCACTTCGACAACCTGACGCCGCTTTATCCTGATGAGCGGCTGAAGATGGAGATCGAGGACCCGACGGTGAAGGACCGCTCGGCCCGGATCATCGATCTGGTCTGTCCGATCGGGAAGGGCCAACGGGCGTTGATCGTTGCGCCGCCGCGGACGGGCAAGACGGTGCTGTTGCAGAATATCGCCCATTCTATCGCGACCAATCACCCGGAATGCTATCTGATCGTGCTGTTGATCGATGAGCGGCCAGAGGAAGTGACTGACATGCAGCGCAGCGTGCGCGGCGAGGTGGTGTCCTCGACCTTTGACGAACCGGCGACGCGCCATGTTGCCGTGGCGGAGATGGTTATCGAGAAGGCCAAGCGCTTGGTGGAGCACAAGCGGGATGTTGTCATCTTGCTGGATTCGATCACCCGGCTTGGGCGGGCGTTCAACACGGTGGTGCCGTCGAGCGGCAAGGTCCTGACCGGCGGCGTCGATGCCAATGCGTTGCAGCGGCCCAAGCGGTTCTTTGGTGCGGCCCGGAACATCGAGGAAGGCGGGTCGCTGACGATCATAGCGACGGCCTTGATCGACACTGGGAGCCGGATGGACGAGGTGATCTTTGAAGAATTCAAGGGCACCGGCAACAGCGAGATCGTTCTGGATCGCAAGGTTGCCGATAAGCGTGTGTTCCCGGCGATTGATATTCTGAAATCGGGGACCCGGAAGGAAGATCTGTTGGTGGATAAGCTGGATCTCCAGAAGACCTATGTGTTGCGGAGGATCCTGAACCCAATGGGGACAACGGACGCGATTGAATTCCTGATTTCCAAGCTGAAACAAACCAAGACGAACAGCGAATTCTTCGACTCCATGAACGCGTGATCGTTGTGCGCTGGCTTATCCTTTATTTTCATAGGGTTATGTGATGGATACGATATTCGCCCTGGCAAGCGCCCGGGGGAAGGCCGGCGTTGCCGTCATTCGGGTGTCTGGGAATCTTGCCATTGCCGCCGGTCAGGCGCTGTGTGGTGATTTGCCACTGCCACGCCGTGCCGCGCTTCGCGAAGTGCGGCTCGAAGGGCGATTGGTTGATCAGGCTCTGGTACTGGTCTTTGAGCCGGGGGCCAGCTTTACCGGCGAGGCGACTGTTGAGCTTCAGGTACATGGGGGCACAGCAAGTGTTCGGGCCGTTCTTCAGGCGTTGGCAGCGCAGCCCGGGCTTCGTTTGGCTGAGCCGGGAGAGTTCAGCCGAAGGGCTCTGGAAAATGGGCGAATGGACCTGACCCAGATCGAGGGTCTGGCAGATCTGATCGATGCGGAGACGGAGGCGCAACGCCGTCAGGCTGTGGCGGTGATGTCAGGGCATCTTGGCCAGAGGGCTGAGCGTTGGCGCGCGGATCTGGTGCGCGCGTCGGCGCTTTTGGCTGCGGTCATTGATTTCTCGGATGAAGATGTCCCAGAAGAGGTGTCGGAAGAGGTTGTGGCGCTTTTGGATCTGATTGAGGGGGGCATTTCGCGCGAATTGGAGGGGGCGGGAGCGGCCGAACGAATTCGGGAAGGATTCGAGGTGGCGATCGTCGGGGCGCCAAATGTCGGAAAGTCCACTCTTTTGAATGCGCTGGCAGGTCGCGAGGCTGCGATTACGTCGGATGTTGCGGGAACGACGCGCGATGTGATTGAGGTCCGCATGGAGATTGACGGTCTGGCGGTTACTTTGCTGGATACCGCCGGGCTGCGGGACGCTGACGATCGTGTCGAGAGGATCGGGATTGAGCGGGGTATCGATCGCGCGCGCTTGGCCGACTTGCGGATTTTCTTGAAGGATGGGGCAGAGGTTTTGCCTTTAGACCCGGCACTAGAAGATATTGTGGTTCAGGCAAAGGCCGATCTCCATCCAGAGCGTGAAGGGTCGGTTTCGGGAAAGACAGGCGCCGGGCTGGATGGCTTGCTCTTGCGGATCGGTGCTGTACTTGCTGGGCGTGTGTCCGGGTCAAGTCTTGTGATTCGCGAGCGCCACAGGCAAGCTTTGTCTGAGGCAGCGGGTTCTGTAGGCTCGGCGCGGGCTGTGATAGTAGGGGGTGGTCCGGTGGAGCTTGCCGCGGCCGAATTGCAGGCAAGCGCTCGGGCGTTGGAGATCATGATTGGCAAGGTGGGCGTTGAAGATCTGCTCGATGAGGTCTTTTCGCGCTTTTGCATCGGAAAATGAGGATGTTTCACGTGAAACATTTTGACGTCATTGTTATTGGCGGAGGTCACGCTGGGACTGAGGCGGCGGCGGCGGCGGCCCGGATGGGGGCCTCGACGGCGCTTATCTCTTTGCGGCGCGATGGTATTGGTGTGATGTCATGCAATCCGGCGATCGGGGGGCTTGGTAAGGGGCACCTGGTTCGTGAAATTGACGCGCTTGACGGGATCATGGGGCGCGCGGCAGATCGCGCAGGCATTCAGTTCAGGTTGCTTAACCGTCGAAAGGGTCCAGCGGTGCAGGGCCCCCGCGCGCAGACTGACCGCAAACTGTATCGCCAAGCGATACAAGAGTTTCTCGCTCAAGAACAAAGCCTTACGGTGATTGAGGGCGAAGTGGTCGGTTTGAAGCTGGATGCTGGGCGGTTCGCTGGGGTCGAACTGGCTGGCGGCATCGCGATTTCCGGTGCGACAGGTATCCTGACGGCGGGAACCTTTCTCAATGGCCTGATTCACATCGGCAACGAGAAAACCTCGGGTGGGCGGATGGGCGATGCGCCATCGATCAGGTTGGCCCATCAGATTTCGGGCCTTGGCCTGAATACGGGACGGCTGAAGACCGGCACGCCGCCGAGACTCGACGGAAAGACCATCGATTGGTCGCGGATAGAAGAACAGCCCGGAGACGATGAGCCTTCGCTTTTTTCCTTTCTAAGCGGCACGCCTGTGGTTCGGCAGGTGCCTTGCGGTGTAACGCACACCAACGAGAAGACCCACGAGATCGTTCGCAAGAACATCCATTTGTCAGCGATGTACGGCGGCCATATCGAAGGTGTTGGCCCGCGCTATTGCCCTTCCATTGAAGATAAGGTCGTGCGCTTTGCTGATAAGAGCTCGCACCAGATCTTTCTGGAGCCTGAAGGCCTCGATGACGATACGATTTACCCGAACGGAATTTCATCGTCTTTGCCATTTGAGGTGCAGGAAGCCTATGTCAGGTCGATCGTCGGGCTTGAGGATGTGAGAATCCTGCAGCCCGCCTATGCGATTGAATATGATTTCTTTGATCCCCGTGATTTGACTCAGACGCTCATGACCCGAGGCGTTGAGGGTCTATTCTTTGCGGGACAGATCAATGGAACAACCGGTTATGAGGAAGCTGCGGCTCAGGGGCTTGTTGCTGGCCTTAACGCCGCAAGCCATGCCCGGGGTGGCGACAAGATTCTTTTTGGCCGCGCGGATAGCTATATCGGAGTTCTGATTGATGATCTTATCCATCGCGGCGTTACAGAACCCTATCGCATGTTCACATCTCGCGCCGAGTTTCGTCTGGCCCTTCGTGCCGATAACGCAGATCAACGGCTGACGCCGCTTGGCATGAGTCTTGGCTGTGTCCGGGCGGAGCGCGCTCAGGTCTTTGCCCAGAAGCTGGAAGCCCTTGAGTCCGGGCGCGATCTCTTGGCTGCCAAGAGCTTTGCGCCGAGAGAGCTCCGAGATGTTGGGATCAATGTGAATGTGGATGGTGGCCGCAGAAACCTTTTGCGCTTGCTCTCCATGCCTGGGGTCACGCGAGAGCAGATCGATCGACTTGAGCCCGCAGCGGCGGCGATTGATTCGGCGATTCGAACGCAGATCGAGAACGACGCGCTTTATCAGCAGTATCTTGATCGGCAAGAAAACGACATTGCGGCGTTGCGGCGTGAAGAAGAGACGCTTATTCCGCCAGATCTTGAGTATCGCGGGCTTCCTGGGCTTTCAGGAGAGCTGGCGGGCAAGCTTTTTGCTCGGCGACCCGAGACCCTCGCACAGGCGGGGCGCATCGAGGGAATGACGCCGGCTGCGCTTGCCTTGATTCTTGCGCATATCAGGAAGGCCAAGCGCGCGGCCGTCGGGCGATGACGCGTCTTCAGCAGATTGAGCGCGCGGTCGGCCCAAGGTTTGCGCCGTCGTCGGTTGTTTTGGACGGGTTGGACCAATTCGCCCAGTTGGTTGCGAAGTGGAATCCTTCCATCAATGTCGTTGCCAAGTCGACTGTAAGCAATCTGTGGGATCGGCACATTCTTGATTCACTTCAGGTTTTCCGCTGCGTTGATTCGGCGACGCGAACCTGGGTTGATCTTGGAAGTGGTGGCGGATTTCCCGGGATTGTTGTCGCGATTCTTGCGGCGGATGTTCTGCCCGACATGCGGGTGTCGCTTGTCGAGAGTGATCGACGAAAGGCCGTCTTTCTTTCGGAAGTGATCCGGCATCTGCGCCTTTCTGCATCTGTGCATGCTGTGCGGATTGAAGATCTACCTGCGCAGAATGCTGATGTCGTCTCCGCCCGCGCGCTTGCGCCTCTCGCCGCTCTTTGCGGCCTGGCGCTTCGGCATCTTCGGACAGGCGGGACCTGCGCCTTTTTGAAGGGCGCCCAGGCGGATGCCGAGATTTTCGAGGCGCGGAAGATCTGGCGATTTGACCTTGACCGAAGCGAAAGCGTTTCCGATAGCCGTTCCTCGATCTTGTTTCTGAAGGGCCTCGCGCATGCCTCGACCTGCTGATGCATCCGCACCCCGGATTCTTGCCGTGGTCAACCAGAAGGGGGGGGTTGGAAAGACCACGACAGCCATAAACCTTGCTGCGGCCTTCGTCGAATGCGGTGCGCGCGTGCTTTTGGTAGATCTGGATCCTCAAGGAAACGCGTCTACTGGACTAGGCGTTGCGCCAGCACAAAGGGCGCTTTCCACCTATGATCTTTTGGTGGAGGAGGTCTCCATCTCCGACGTCGTGCAAAAGACTGCAATTTCTGGTCTTTTTTTGTGCCCGGCGTCAGCTGATCTTTCCTCGGCCGATATCGAGCTTGTCTCGCGCGAGAAGCGGAGCTTTCTCTTGCATGACGCGCTTCGGCAGCCCGCTGCCGCCGATTATGACCTCGACTATATCCTGATAGACTGTCCGCCGTCGCTGAATTTGTTGACAGTAAACGGCCTGATTGCAAGCCATGCAGTTCTTGTTCCGCTTCAGACAGAATTCTTTGCCCTTGAGGGGTTGTCGCAGCTTATGCTGACAATTCGTGAGGTTCGGCAGGCGGCAAATCCGGCGCTTCGAATTGAGGGTGTTCTTCTGACGATGCATGATCTGCGAAACCGCTTGGCGCAGCAGGTGGAAGGCGACGCCAGAGGGGCTTTGGGCGAGTTGGTGTTCAAGACGACGATTCCGCGCAATGTCAGGGTGAGCGAGGCACCCTCATACGCGCAGCCCGTTCTTTCATATGATGCGGCATCCAAGGGCGCGTTGGCTTATCGGGCGCTGGCGCAAGAGATCCTGGCGCGAAATCCTCTGATCGGGCGAAACAAGGAAGAAGGGCAAGTGGATGGAAAAGAAAGCTGATCGGCGCGGTCTTGGGCGTGGTCTTTCGGCCCTTATGGCCGACATAAACCTTACCCCTGAGGGACAAGACGCCGAAAAGGCAAGGCGGCCACATCTGATGGTGCCCGTTGAGGATATTTCGCCGAACCCTAATCAGCCCCGCAGGCACTTTGACCCGGCGGCGCTGAAAGAGCTGGCGGACTCGATTCGTCGCAAAGGGATCATCCAACCCCTGATCCTTCGCCCTACCACCGGTCCGGGCAAGTTCGAAATCGTTGCTGGTGAGCGCCGCTGGCGCGCCGCGCAGTTGGCCCAGATGCATGCGGTGCCCGCCATTCTTCGAGACTTTTCGGATTCTGAGGTTCTTGAGATTGCGATCATCGAGAACATCCAGCGAGCCGAGTTGAACCCAATCGAGGAGGCGCTTGCCTATCGTCAGCTGATGGATCGTTTTGGGCATACTCAGGAGAAAGTTGCTGAAGCCCTGTCGCGGAGCCGCAGCCATATTGCCAATCTTTTGCGGCTTTTGTCTTTGCCGGAAGAGGTTCAGTCGATGGTGGCCAATGGCGGCCTTTCTGCTGGCCATGCGCGCGCCCTGATTACCTTGCCGAACCCGCTTGAGATTGCGCTGAAGGTGGTCGGGAAAGGTTTGTCGGTCCGGGAAACAGAAGACCTTGTGCGCAAATCGGCGACGGTTGGGTTGCGGCCCAAAAGGGTTGCGGCCCGCGGCGAGAAGGATGCGGATACAAGGGCGCTTGAATCAGACCTTTCGGCCGGATTGCGCATGGGCGTCAGGATTGACCACGATGCGTCTGGTGGGGGGCGGTTGACAGTAACATATCAGAACCTTGATCAACTTGACCTCTTGTGTGGCGCCCTGTCTGCAGCGGCGCTTGACGAAAGCATTCGCAAGATCTGAAACCGCCCAACCGGGGCCTTAATCCGCCGCGAGCTGCTTGAGGACGCCATTCAATACAAGCCTCCCGGCTGCTGTTGTCTTGAGGCGCCCATCGCTCCGAGAGACAAGGCCCAACCCTTCTAGGGCTACAATACGGTCTTCTTTCAATGCTTGGCCGGACATCCTTGCGTGGCGGGCGAGATCTAGCCCTTCACTGGTTCGAAGCGACATCAAGAGGTATTCAAGCCCCAGTTCCTCAGGGACAAGCCGCTGACGGCTGCTTTCGCCGCCAGTGGCAGTTAGCGCGGCGCGGAGCCAGAGCTTCGGGTCCCTGTGGTATTCAATCGCGTGGCGGCCGTCGGTTGTCGTCAGCCTGCCGTGGGCGCCGGGGCCTATGCCAACATAGTCGCCGCCGCGCCAGTAGATCAGGTTGTGGCGCGACTCGGCTCCAGGGCGCGCATGGTTCGAGACCTCATAGGCCGCCAGGCCTGCTTCACCACACAGGTCTTGCGTTGCCTCATACATGTCGGCGGCGAGATCTTCGTCAGGAAGCCCAGCTAGACCGCCCCTTGCTGCCCGCGACGCGAACACCGTGCCGTCCTCGATGGTTAGTTGATAAAGCGAAAGGTGATCAGAGGCGAGCGACAGGGCCTCGCGAAGTTCTATTGTCCATTCGGCCAGTGACTGGAATTGTCTTGCATAGATCAGATCAAAGCTGACGCGATCGAAGGTGTTCTTCGCGATCTCGAGAGCCCTAAGCGCCTGTTCCTTTGAATGAAGGCGGCCCAATGACCTTAGGGCGCTGTCATTAAGCGCCTGAACGCCAAGCGAAACGCGGTTGACGCCGGCGCGGCGATATCCCTCAAACCTGCTCGCCTCAACCGACCCTGGATTGGCTTCAAGCGTAACCTCAAGATCATTTACGGTCTGCCAGTTTGTGCGGACCTCCTCGATGATTGCCGCCACGATCTCGTTATCCATCAATGATGGCGTGCCGCCTCCGAAATAGATGGATTGCAAGATGCGATCACTGGTTTCATTGGCGGCGCGACGGATCTCGGACTGGTATGCCCGGAGCCAGGTGCTTTGATCGACCTTATTGGCGACATGGCTGTTGAAATCACAATAGGGGCACTTCGATTCGCAAAAGGGCCAATGCAAGTAAAGCCCGAAACCACCGGCCTGCCATTCATAGCCCGTGATGCTTGTCGGCTCTTGCTCTCTCACCTGCCAACCCCAGACTTCGGCGGCCGCTCATCCATTGGCCAGCCGGGCTTGCCAGGGCGCGAAACCGGCTTGGTGCCGCCGCGTGTTTGATCGCCCCCCGGCAGATCTCCGCAAACGCCACATGGTGCCAACCAATGTTTCACGTGAAACATTCCGCGGTAAGCTCGCGGAAGGCTGCGGCACGATGGCTTAGCGCATTCTTCTGGGACGACGACATTTCTGCAAATGTCAGATCGTAACCCAATGGCTGAAACATCGGGTCATAGCCATGGCCAAGCTTCCCGCGCAAAGGCCAGACCAGCTGGCCCTCAGCCTTGCCTTCGAACACTTCTTCATGTCCATCGGGCCACGCAAGAACCAGCGCGCATCGAAACCGGCCCAGATAGGGCGGTTTCGCGCCGGTCGCGCAGATCATTTCCCACGCCTTCTGCATGGCGCGCAGAAAATCGCGCCCACCCGGCCCTTCTGCCCAGTCCGCCGTGTAGATTCCAGGCGCACCATTCAGAACATCAATCTCCACGCCCGAATCGTCTGCAAGCGCTGGCCGGTTTGTCGCCTTCGCAACATGGTGCGCCTTAAGGCGGGCATTGCCGACAAAGCTGGTCTCGGTTTCCTCCGGGGCATCGAGGCCAAAGTCGGCCGCCGAGAATACGGAAACCCCGAATGGATCTAGCAAGGCCACAAGCTCCTCCGCCTTGCCCCGATTGTGCGTTGCAAGCACGAGGTCGCCCCCTTGAAACTGCCGCCGCCTCATCGCCCAAGCGCCGCCTTCTGTGCGGCCACCAGCTGCGCGCAACCCGCTTTCGCAAGCTCAAGCATTGAAAGCATGTCACTCTCCGAGAAACTGACCCCCTCGGCCGACATCTGCACCTCAACCAGTCTCCCGCGGCCGGTCAGGACAAAATTCCCGTCGGTTCCTGCGTTGGAATCCTCTGCGTAATCCAGATCCAGGACTGGCTGCCCGGCATAGATCCCGCATGACACCGCAGAGACATGATCCATCAAGGGGTCGCTTGTAATGGCGCCGGATTTCAAAAGCCGATCCACGGCCAGGCGCAAGGCCACCCACCCGCCGGTGATCGAGGCACAACGCGTTCCCCCATCAGCCTGCAGCACATCACAGTCAATCACGATCTGCCACTCACCCAAGGCCGCGCGATCAACACAGGCGCGAAGCGACCTACCAATAAGCCTTTGAATTTCTTGTGTTCTTCCAGATTGTTTGCCCGCCGCAGCCTCGCGCTTCGTGCGCGAGTTTGTTGCCCTTGGCAGCATTCCGTACTCGGCGGTTACCCAGCCAAGGCCGGTATTCTTCAAGAAGGGCGGCGTCTTTTCCTCTATCGAGGCAGAACACAACACATGGGTTTCGCCCATCTTGATCAGACAAGAGCCCTCGGCATGCTTCATCGGATTGATCTCGATCGCGATGGCGCGCAAATCTTCCAGCTTTCGGCCCGAGGGACGCATCTTCATTCTCCTTACATCTCTTCTGCCTGATAGTCCCGAGCGATCTTGTGATGCAACCCTCATTGACGATGGCCGCGGCGCTTCCATAATCATTGTGCCATGATGGAAAGCGAAAACCTTCTTTCCGAACTCAATGACCGCTCACGAGAAGTCTTTCGGCGAGTGGTTGAAAGCTATCTCTCCTCCGGCGGACCGATCGGGTCTCGAACCCTGACGCGCAGCATGACCGAACGGCTTTCGGCGGCCACTGTGCGCAATGTCATGCAGGATCTCGAACATCTGGGCCTGCTCGACAGCCCGCATGTCTCAGCCGGACGCGTCCCAACCCAGCAGGGTCTCCGCCTTTTTGTCGACAGTCTTCTCGAGGTGGGTTCAGTGGCCTCCGAGGACCGGCAGATCATGGATGCTGCTCTGGCAACCGGCGAAAAGGACGTGGCAACCCTGCTTGACCATGTCAGCACCACGCTCTCGGCGATCACCAACAGTGCCAGCTTGGTCCTTTCGCCCAAACAGGATGCTGCCATCAAGCACATCGAATTTGTCAGCCTGGCGCCTGACCGGGCAATCGTGGTTCTGGTCTTCGCCAATGGTCATGTCGAGAACCGGATGATCGTCCCCCCCTTAGGACAGACACCCTCATCGATGCGCGAGGCGGCGAATTTCCTCAATGCCCTAGTCGAAGGCAAGACGCTTGCTGAACTTCGCAGTAGCATCGCCCAGGAAATCACGCATCGTCGGCAGGAAATCGATTCGCTGGCCCGTGAGCTTGTCGACAGCGGTCTTGCAGTCTGGGAGCTTCAGGACGATCAGCCTGAACGGTTGATCGTGCGAGGCCGCTCAAATCTGCTCGGTGACGCCAACGAAGCTCATGACATCGAGCGCATCCGCCGCCTGTTCGATGATCTTGAACGCAAGCGCGACATCGCCCAATTCCTTGACCTGACCGAGGGCGGCGAAGGCGTGCGCATTTTTATTGGCTCTGAGAACAAGCTTTTTTCACTTTCGGGTTCCTCTCTGGTCGTCTCTCCTTATATGAACGCTGATCGACACATCATCGGCGCCGTTGGCGTGATCGGACCGACCCGGCTGAACTATGGCCGGATCGTTCCCATCGTGGATTACACGGCGCAGCTGGTGGGCAAGCTCCTCTCCGAACGCGGCAGGGGCTAGCCGAAAGCAGGACAAGGAAGGAAGCAGACCATGGCGCAAGACAATTTGCCCCCGAAAGACACCGAAACAGCCGATCCTATCGAGGTTGAGAACGAAGAGTTCATCGCGGCGGATGAGCTTGACGCCTTGCGGGCTGAACGTGATGAGCTTCGTGATCGCTTCATGCGCGCCCTTGCCGATGCCGAAAACTCCCGCAAGCGCGCCGAGCGCGACCGCCGCGAGGCCGAGCAGTATGGCGGCACCCGCCTGGTGCGCGATCTTTTGCCAGTTTTCGACAACCTGAAGCGCGCGCTCGATGCCGCCAGCGACGAAACCCGCAGTCAGGCAGCGCCCCTGATCGAAGGGGTCGAGTTGACACTGCGCGAATTAACCAATGTCATGACGAAACATGGTGTGTCCGCCATCGAACCCGCCATCGGCGACAGCTTCGACCCCCAACAACATGAGGCCATGTTCGAGGCTCCGCTGCCCGGAACCAAGGCCGGACAGATCATTCAGGTGATGTCGGTCGGTTTTCTCCTGCACGACAGGCTTCTGCGCCCTGCACAGGTTGGTGTCTCGTCCAACACTGCGGGTTAGGTCGAGGCTGGGGTCGCGCCGTCAGGGCGCCGCCTTGGCAATCTCGGCAAGCTCATAGATCAGGGAAAGCGCCTCTTTCGGCGTCAATTCGTCGGGATGAACCGCCTTCAGGCGCCGCTCTACTTCCGACTCCCGCTTAGCTGGCCTCGGTGGCGCGCTTGCCGCCACTGCCCGGAACAGCGGCAGATCGTCGATCAGCGCCTTCTGCCGCCCGCCCCCCTCACGCTCACCCGCCTCAAGCGCCTCGAGAACCGTCCGTGCCCGTTCGATCACCGCCGGCGGCAGCCCCGCCAGCCGCGCAACCTGCACCCCATAGCTGCGATCCGCCGTGCCCTTGCGCACCTCGTGCAGGAAAATCAGATCGCCTTCCCATTCCTTGACCGCGACCGTGGCATTCTCCACCCCTTCCAGCTTGCCGGCGAGGTTGGTCATCTCGTGGTAATGCGTGGCAAAAAGCGCCCGGCAGCGGTTGGCGCCGTGCAGATGCTCCAGCGTCGCCCATGCAATAGACAAACCGTCATAGGTGGCCGTGCCCCGCCCGATCTCGTCCAGAATGACCAGCGCCCGGTCATCTGCCTGATTAAGGATCGCCGCCGTCTCGACCATCTCGACCATGAAGGTCGATCGCCCCCGCGCCAGATCGTCGCTGGCCCCAACCCGGCTGAAAAGCTGGCTCACGACGCCCAGATGCGCCTTTCGTGCCGGAACAAAGCTTCCCGCCTGCGCCAAAAGCGCAATCAGCGCATTCTGCCGCAGAAAGGTGGACTTCCCCGCCATGTTAGGACCAGTCAACAGCCAGATCGCTGGGGTCTGACCTTCGGTCAGATCACAGTCATTTGCCACAAAGCGCCCCGCGCCCTGACGACGCAAGGCGCGCTCCACGACGGGATGGCGTCCCTCCCTCACCTCAAAGGCGTGGCCAGAGTCGACCTCGGGCTCGACCCAATCCTCTGCGGCAGCAAGATCGGCAAAACTGGCGGCCAGATCAATTTCGGCAAACGCGCGGGCCGCCCCACCGATCGCGCCTGACTGCGCCAGAACAGCGGCCCTAAACGCTTCATAGTGCCGCTTCTCAATCTCGATCGCATGGTTCCCGGCATTCAGGATCCGCGTCTCGATCTCGCTCAGCGGCAGGGTGGTGAACCGCACCTGATTGGCTGTGGTCTGACGGTGAATGAAGGTTTCATTCAACGGTGGCGCCAGCATCTTTTCGGCATGGGTCGCCGTGGTTTCGATGAAATAGCCCAGCACATTGTTGTGCTTGATCTTCAGGCTCTGAATTCCGGTTGCCGCAACGTAATCGGCCTGCATTCCGGCAACCACACCGCGCCCCTCATCGCGCAGCCGCCGGGTGTCATCCAGCTCCTCATCAAAACCGCTGGCGACAAACCCCCCATCCCGCGCCATAAGAGGCGGCTCCGCCACCAGAGCCTCTTCCAAAAGCCCGCTCAGCGTCTCATGCCCCACCAGTGCCCGCCCTGCCTCGGCGAAGAGCGGCGGTACGCCGACGAGGAGCATTTCCGACACCCTCAGCGCTCCGGCAAGTCCAGCCCGAATGGCGGTCAAGTCGCGCGGCCCGCCCCGGTCCAGGGCTAGGCGTGACAGCGCGCGGTCCATGTCCGGCACCCGTCGCAGCGTGTCGCGCAAGCCCTCCCGCAGGCCTGGCCGATCTTTCAGAAACCGAACCGCCTCCAGCCGGGCACCGATCACGGCCAGATCCCGCGACGGTCCCGACAGCCGCCGCTCCAACAGCCGCGCCCCCGCCGCCGTGACCGTCCGGTCAACGGCCGCCAGAAGCGACCCTTCCCGCCCCCCCGACAGCGCCTGTGTGATCTCCAGATTTCGGCGCGTCGCTGCATCTATCTGCATCAGCCCGCCCGCGGCCTCTTTTAGCGGTGGGCGCAGCAAGGGCAGCTTGCCGCGCTGAGTCAGATCCAGATAGTCAACCAGCGCCCCCATCGCCGAGATCTCGGCCCGGCCAAAACTGCCAAAGGCATCCAGAGAGCCGACACCGAACAGCCCGCAGAGCCGTTTTTCGGCGGATGTCGAATCCAGACTGCCACGCGCCAGCGCGGTCATCGCAGCGCCGGCCTCTTCAATCACCGCATAAAGCTCACGCTCCCGCGCCTCGCTGACCAGAACCTCGCGCGGGGCCAGCCGCGCCAGTTCTGGCGCCAGCCGGACCTGCGGGCAGACCATGACCCTCAGCTCACCGGTCGATATATCGGCCCAGGCCAGCGCCGCCTCATCCCGCACCTCGGCCCAGGCGGCCAGGAAATTGTGCCGCCGCGCTTCCAGAAGCGAATCCTCGGTCAACGTGCCGGGCGTGACCAGCCGCACCACATCGCGCCGGACCACGGATTTCGACCCGCGCCTCTTGGCTTCAACGGGGTCCTCCAACTGCTCGGCGATTGCCACGCGAAATCCCTTACGGATCAGCGACAGAAGATAGCCCTCGGCCGCATGCACGGGCACGCCGCACATCGCAATCGGCTCGCCCAGATGAAAACCACGCTTGGTCAGCGCGATGTCCAGCGACTCGGCGGCGGCCACCGCATCGTCAAAGAACATCTCGTAGAAATCGCCCATCCGGTAGAACAACAGCGCACCGGGATTCTGCGCCTTGATCTCCAGATACTGCGCCATCATCGGTGTGACGGTCTCGTCGCTCACGGTGTTCCCCCCTTGGCTCGCCCTGACCCTACAAAAGCCCACCTGTGGCGAAAAGCCCGAATGCGCCGTCTATGCAGATGGTCCGCCGGGCGCTAAGAGCCTTGAATGTGCAAAAGGATGGCCCCCTGATGACAAAGACCAAGATCACCCCCGAAGAGGCTCTTGCATATCACCTTGAACCGCGCCCCGGCAAATATGACGTGGTCGCCTCGACGCCCATGGCCACGCAGCGCGACCTGTCCCTAGCCTATTCCCCTGGTGTCGCCGTTCCGGTGCAGGCCATCGCCGACAATCCGGCCACTGCCTATGATTACACGGTCAAGGGAAACATGGTTGCCGTGATCTCGAACGGCACGGCCATTCTGGGGATGGGCAACCTTGGCGCCCTGGCGTCAAAGCCGGTGATGGAGGGCAAGGCGGTGCTGTTCAAGCGCTTTGCCGATGTCAACGCCATCGATATCGAGCTTGATACCGAAGACGCCGATGAAATCATAAAGGTGGTTTCTCTGATGGGCCCCACCTTTGGCGGCATAAACCTTGAAGACATCAAGGCGCCGGAGTGTTTTATCATTGAACAGCGGTTGAAAGAAATCATGGACATTCCGGTGTTCCATGATGACCAGCACGGCACGGCGGTGATCTGTGCGGCGGGGCTGATCAATGCGCTGGAAATCTCGGGCAAGAGAATTGAAGACTGCAAGATCGTTCTTAACGGGGCTGGGGCGGCGGGCATCGCCTGCCTGGAGCTTCTCAAGGCCATGGGTGCGCGGCATGACAGCTGTATCATGTGCGACACGAAGGGTGTGATCTATCAGGGTCGCACCGAGGGCATGAACCAGTGGAAATCTGCCCACGCCGCCCGCACCGGTCATCGGACGCTGGAAGAGGCGATGGTGGGGGCAGACGTGTTTCTTGGCGTATCGGTCAAGGGCGCGGTGACGGCCGAGATGGTCGCCTCAATGGCGGACAATCCGGTGATCTTCGCCATGGCAAACCCTGATCCGGAAATCACCCCTGAAGAGGCCCACGCTGTCCGCGCAGATGCCATCGTGGCCACCGGGCGCAGTGACTATCCCAATCAAGTCAACAACGTTCTGGGCTTTCCCTATCTCTTCCGAGGCGCGCTTGACATCCACGCCCGGGCGATCAACGACGACATGAAGATCGCCTGCGCTCGCGCTTTGGCTGCCCTTGCGCGCGAAGATGTACCGGATGAGGTGGCCATGGCCTATGGCCGCAAGCTGTCTTTCGGGCGTGACTACATCATTCCCACGCCGTTTGACCCCCGGTTGATCTATGTTGTGCCGCCTGCGGTGGCCAAGGCGGGTATGGATACCGGGGTGGCGCGCCGCCCGATCGTTGACCTCAAGTCCTATGAGCAAACCCTCAAGGCCCGCATGGACCCGACGGCGAGCATCTTGCAGGGGATTCATGCCCGCGCCCGTCAGGCCCAGGCCCGGATGATCTTTGCCGAGGGCGATGATCCGCGCGTCCTGCGCGCCGCCGTCGCCTATCAGCGCGCCGGCCTGGGGCGCGCCTTGGTGGTGGGGCGCGATGCTGATGTCAAAGAGAAACTGGAAATCGCTGGGCTTGGCGACGCCATGCGCGAGTTGGAGATCGTGAACGCCGCCAACTCGCGCCACCTCGGTCAGTACAAGGATTTTCTCTACCAAAGACTGCAACGCAACGGGTTCGACCGCCATGATGTGCATCGCCTTGCTGCGCGAGACCGGCATGTGTTTTCGGCGCTGATGCTGCAGCATGGGCACGGCGACGGGCTGATCACCGGGGCCACCCGCAAATCGGCCCACGTTCTCAGCCTGATCAACCACGTCTTTGACGCCAAGGCGTCAGATGGGGCTGTGGGTGTCACGGCCCTGCTGAACAAGGGCCGCATCGTGTTGATCGCTGACACGCTGGTCCATGAATGGCCCGATGAAAAGGATCTGGCCACCATCGCCATCAAGGCGGCGTCTGTGGCGCGCAATCTGGGGCTTGAGCCGCGGGTGGCTTTCGTTTCCTTCTCGACCTTCGGCTATCCGGTGTCCGAGCGCGCCACCAAGATGCATGTCGCGCCCAAGGTTCTGGATGGGCTGAAAGTCGACTTCGAATATGAAGGCGAAATGACCGTCGATGTGGCGCTGAACCCCGAGGTCATGGCCCAATATCCGTTCTGCCGCCTGACCTCGCCCGCCAATATTCTGGTGGTCCCGGCGCGACACTCGGCCTCGATCTCGGTCAAGCTGATGCAGGAAATGGCGGGTGCAACGGTTATCGGCCCGATCCTGACCGGGGTGACCAAGCCCATTCAGATCTGCTCTACCAATTCCACGGTGAACGATATCCTGAATATGGCCGTAATGGCCGCCTGCAAGGTTGGCTGACATCAGGTTGAGGCGGGCAGCGCGCCCGCCCTGGGCCCGTTACTTCGGAAAGGCCTGATCGCCCCAAAGCTCGCGCACGCGGGCATCGCGGCCGCAGGCCTTGCGATAGAACTTGTAGGCGTTCGACTGCTTTTTCGGCCCGGCGCGGGTCAGCACCAGGTTAATGCCCTTGTAGTAATCCTGATGATAGGCCTCGGCGATCCAGAACTTGCCTGCGGGCAAGACCGGCGTGACAACCTTTGTGCCTAAGACCGCCTCGGCCTCGGCAATCGCCGCTTTCGCGGCGCTTTCCTGCGCAGCGTTCAGGGGAAAGACGGCAGTGCGATAGGCGCTGCCCCGGTCACAAAACTGCCCCCCCGAATCGGTCACATCGACCGAGCGCAGGAATTTGGCCATCAGATTGTCATAGCTGATCTTTGCAGAATCAAAGGTGATCTCGACCGCCTCGTAATGGCCGTCGTGGTTCTCGTAGGTCGGGTTCTCCATCTGGCCGCCCGTATAGCCCGACACGACATCCAGAACGCCCGGCACCGGCTCAAAATCCGACTCAACGCACCAAAAACAGCCGCCCGCGACGATTGCCTTTTCCGTCTTGGCGCTGGCAGCGCCCGCAAAGCCCAGCCCCATAAGCGCAACCGCCGCCAAAATCTTCCACCGCCGCATCGGGCACTCCTTTGTAATAGCTGCCGCCACGGTTGCCACCTTTGGCCTTTGGCGCAACTCACCCCCGCGTGAGGTCACGCACAGGTGATGCGCCCCCTTGGCCTTTGCGCGCCGCCCCCTTAGCTTGCCGCCAAACACAAGGAGGCTTTGATGACAGACCATGTCTCAACCCATCAGGCAGAAGATGATGCCCGCAATGAAAAAATCCAGATCTGGGTGAATGGCCGTATCGTGCCGAAGGCCGAAGCGATGGTGTCGGTCTATGACTCGGGCTTCATGCTGGGCGATGGCGTGTGGGAGGGTATCCGGCTTTACAATGGCCACTGGTCTTTTGTGGATGAGCATATCGACAGGCTGTTCGAGGCGGCGAAGTCTATTGATCTTGACATCGGGATGACCAAGGAAAGCGTCACAAACGCGCTGTTAGAGACACAAAAAGCCAATGGCATGACCAATGATGCCCATGCCCGGCTGATGGTCACGCGGGGCGTCAAGACCCGGCCTTTCCAGCACCCGAAACTGTCGCAACGCGGCCCGACCATGGTGATCATCATGGAACACAGCCGCCAGAAACTGCCACGCCCGATCCGGTTGGCCACGGTGCCGCATTTGCGCGGCCTGCCGATGACGCAAGACCCGAAGCTGAACTCGCATTCCAAGCTGAACTGCATCCTCGCCTGCATTGCCGCCGAAAAGGCGGGTGCGGATGAGGCGCTGATGCTGGATGTGCATGGGTTTGTGAACACCACCAACGCCTGCAACTTCTTTATCGTGAAGAAAGGGCAGGTTTGGACCAGCACGGGTGATTACTGCATGAACGGAATCACGCGGCAGAAGGTGATCGACCTGTGCCGCGCCAATGATATCCCGGTGTTTGAGCGGAACTTCTCGCTGGTCGACGCCTATTCGGCGGATGAAGCGTTTCTGACCGGCACTTTCGGCGCGCAAACCCCGGTGGGCATGATTGATGGCCGGGTGATCGGCACAGGCCAGATGGGCCCAATGACCGAACGGCTGCGCGGGCTTTACAAAAAAATGGTGGGCGCATGACTCCGGATCCCCAGCGCATTGCCATGTGGTCAGGCCCCCGTAACCTGTCCACCGCCATGATGTATTCCTTTGCCGCGCGGGGCGATTGTCAGGTCTGGGACGAGCCGTTTTATGCCGCCTATCTGCATAAAACCGGCATGGATCACCCGATGCGCGGTGAGGTGATTGAAGCCGGGCTGGCTGACCCTAGGGCGGTCGCCGAGGCCTGCCTTGCGCCTCTAAACGCCGGTCAGAGCCTGTTTTACCAAAAGCACATGACGCTCCACATGGTCCCCGAGTTTGACCGGGGCTTCATGCGGGGGCTGACCAATGTGTTCCTGATCCGCCATCCGGCGCGGGTGATTGCCAGCTATGCAAAAAAGCGCGAAGCGCCGGAATTGGCCGACATTGGCTTTGTTCAGCAGGTGGAACTTTTTGATGAGGTGGCCGATTGGCTGGGCCATGCGCCCTTGGTGGTGGACAGTGCTGACATTCGCGCGACCCCGCGCGAAACCCTGTCGCAGCTGTGCGCGGCGCTGAACATTCCCTTCACAGACCGCATGTTGCGCTGGCCCGCCGGGCCAAAACCGTTCGACGGGGTCTGGGCGCCGCATTGGTACAATGCCGTTCACGCCTCCACCGGGTTTGATGAGCCTGAGGGTGATCTTCCCACCCTGTCGCCCGCGTTTCACCAGTTGTGCGACCTTGCAATGCCGCATTACGAACGGTTGGAGCGGCTGAAACTGTAACGAAAAAGGGGCCAGTCCACGGCTGACCCCTTTTGACACCGATGACTGTAGATCAGCCCTTTTTCGCAACTCGCGCATTGCGGCTGGCGATCAGGCGCAGGCGCAGGGCGTTCAGGGTGATGAAGCCCTGAGCATCCTTCTGGTCATAGGCGCCCGCATCTTCCTCGAACGTCACGTGCTTTTCGGAATAAAGCGAATGGTCCGACCAACGCGCCACGGTGCGGGCCGAGCCTTTGTAAAGCTTGACGCGCACGGTGCCGGTCACATGTTCCTGCGTCTTGTCGATCAGCGCCTGCAGCGCCTCACGCTCGGGCGAGAACCAGAAGCCGTTGTAGATCAGCTCCGCATAGCGCGGCATGATCGAATCCTTCAGATGGCCCGCGCCGCTGTCGAGCGTGATCTGCTCAATCCCACGGTGCGCCTCTAGCAGAATGGTGCCGCCGGGGGTTTCGTAAAGCCCACGGCTTTTCATGCCGACAAAGCGGTTTTCCACCAGGTCCAAGAGACCTACGCCATGCTTGCCGCCGATCTCGTTCAGCCGGGCCAGGATCGTGGCCGGCGACAGGGCCTCGCCATTGATCGAGACCGCATCGCCGCGTCCAAAGCCGATTTCCACATAGTCCGGGGTATCGGGCGCCTGTTCCACCGGGGTGACGCGCTGATAGACAAACTCGGGTGCTTCCTCGGCCGGGTTCTCCAGCACTTTGCCCTCCGACGAGGTGTGCAGCAGGTTCGCATCCACCGAGAAGGGCGCTTCGCCGCGCTTGTCCTTGGCGATTGGAATCTGGTTCGCCTCGGCAAATTCCAAGAGCTTGGTGCGCGAGGTCAGGTCCCACAGACGCCACGGCGCGATGACCTTGATCGCCGGGTCCAGCGCGGCAGCCGAAAGTTCGAACCGCACCTGATCATTGCCCTTGCCGGTCGCGCCATGGGCCACGGCATCCGCGCCGGTCTCATGTGCGATCCGCACCAGATGCTGCGAGATCAGCGGCCGGGCGATCGAGGTGCCCAAAAGATACAGCCCCTCATACAGCGCATTGGCGCGGAACATTGGGAACACAAAGTCACGCACGAACTCTTCGCGCACGTCGACGATGTGGATGTTCTTTGCCTCAATCCCCATCAGCAGCGCCTTTTGGCGCGCCTGTTCCAGCTCTTCGCCCTGACCCAGATCAGCGGTAAAGGTGATGACCTCGCAGCCATATTCGGTCTGCAGCCATTTCAGAATGATCGAGGTGTCCAGACCGCCCGAATAGGCGAGAACGACTTTCTTCGGCTTTTGCATGGGGGCCTCCTAATGCGCGCCCTGCGCTTAACGGGAAATCCCCAAAAGGGCAAGCCAAGCAAGGCCGCGCGCGGGTGGCTCTTGCGCAAAGCCTGCGGCTTCGTCACATCTGGTGCATGACCGATTTTGCCGATGCCGCCCGCCAGACCACCCGCGCCCTGCGCGATCTGTTTCCGCGCACGCCGATGCAGCGGAATGACTTTCTGTCGCGCAAATACGGGGCTGAGATCTGGCTCAAGCGCGAGGATCTCTCGCCGGTGCGCAGCTACAAGCTGCGGGGCGCGTACAACGCCATGCGAAAGGTGCGGGCCAACCAGCCCCACCAAGGCCATTTCGTCTGCGCCTCTGCGGGCAATCATGCACAAGGTGTGGCCTTCGCCTGCCACCATTTCGGCGTGCAGGGCACGATTTTCATGCCGGTCACCACACCGCAGCAAAAGATCGACAAGACCCGCGCCTTTGGGGCTGACCATGTGCGCATCGTTCTGACGGGCGACTATTTCGACCAGACGCTTGCCGCCTCGCAGCGATTTTGCCGCGAGGAGGGCGCATATTTCCTGTCGCCCTTTGACGACGAGGACGTGATCGAAGGCCAAGCGTCGGTTGCGGTTGAGCTGTTGGATCAGCTTGGGCGGTCGCCCGATCTTGTCATTCTGCCCGTGGGGGGCGGGGGGTTGTCATCGGGCGTGACGCGCTATTTGCGCAGCGAGTCGCCGGGGACGGAGTTTCGCTTTGTCGAGCCAAAGGGCGGGGCGAGCCTGACGGCCGCCTTGGCCGCGCATGAGCCTGTCACGCTCAAGCGCGTTGACAATTTCGTGGATGGGGCCGCCGTGGCCCGCGTCGGCGACCGGACCTTTGCGGCGCTGTCCTGGGTCAACCCGGCCGAGGTGCTGATCGCCCCCGAAGACCGCATCTGTACCACCATGCTGATGATGCTGAACACCGAAGGCATCGTGCTGGAACCCGCAGGTGCCTTGGCGATTGACGTGCTGGCGGACCTCGCGGGCGAGATTGCGGGCAAGACGGTGGTCTGCGTCACATCGGGTGGTAATTTCGACTTCGAACGCCTGCCCGAAGTGAAAGAACGCGCCCAACGCTATTCTGGCGTGAAAAAGTATTTCATCCTGCGCATGCCGCAGCGTCCCGGCGCGCTGCGCGAGTTTCTGGAAATGCTCGGCCCCGATGATGACATCGCCCGCTTTGAATATCTGAAGAAGTCGGCGCGCAATTTCGGGTCCGTCCTGATCGGGATCGAGACCAAAGAGGCGGCGAATTTTCAAAAGCTGTTCGATCAGCTGGATGCTGCGGCCTTTCAATATCGTGACATCACGCAGGATGAGATTCTGTCCGAGTTTCTGATCTGACCGACCCTTTGAGACGAGGTTTCCATGCGCGCGCGTGATCTTGGCCTGCCCTTTCCCGGCACCCCCGGCCCGTTCAATTCCATCACCGATGTGACGGGTGTGACGGTCGGTTTCTGCACCCTGCAAGACCCCGACCGCCACATGCGCACAGGCGTCACCGCCGTTATTCCCCGGATGGATGCCGGCAACCCCGAACCCGTTCGCGCCGGTCAAGCCACGCTGAATGGCAACGGCGAGATGACCGGGACGCATTGGATCAAAGACGGCGGTTATTTCCTTGGCCCGGTTCTGGTCACCAACACCCATGGCATCGGCGCCTGCCACACGGGTGCCACGCGTTGGATGATTGACCGCTATCCCGACCATTTCCGCAACGGCATTGCATGGGCCATGCCCGTGGTGGCCGAGACCTATGACGGCATCCTGAACGATATCAACGCGATGTTTGTGCAGCCCGAACACGCAATCAAAGCGCTGAACAATGCCACATCCGGCCCCGTGGCCGAAGGCGCTGTGGGTGGGGGCACCGGCATGATCGCCTATGAGTTCAAGGCTGGAACAGGAACGGCCTCGCGCCGCGTCACGGTTGGGGGTGAAACCTATACTGTCGGCGTTTTGGTGCAGGCCAATCACGGCAAACGCCCATGGTTCAATGTTCTGGGTCAGCCTGTCGGGCGCCTGATGCCCTTTGAGGGGCTTGTTCCACGTGAAACGGGGTCAATCATCGTTGTGATTGCCACCGATGCGCCCCTGTCTACTGTCTCGCTGACCCATCTCGCACGCCGCGCGGGCCTTGGCCTTGGTCGCGGCGGCACGCCGGGCGGCAATTCCTCGGGCGATATCTTTCTCGCCTTTTCCACCGCGCCCTTTGGCCCCATGCCGCAGGCCGCAGGGTCGCTGATCCAGCGCAGCGAATTCAACGCCGAGCTGATCGACCCGATCTATCTGGCGGCGGTTGAGACGGTTGAGGAATCTGTCGTCAATGCCATCGTGGCGGGCAAGGATACGCCCACGTTCAAATTCCCAGGCAAAACCATTCCCGGCATCGACCGCGCCGCGCTTGCCGCGCTTTTCCGCTAAGCCGAAGAGTGCCCGGGACGGGCTCGATGAGCTTAGCGCTGCCCTTCAAAAAACCGGGCAATCCGTTCGGCAATTGCGTCACTATCTGCGCGTTTCGTCAGTGAATTGCGTGCCCGTGTCACCACCTCGGGGGGCAACTCACTGGCGTATTCCTCGACCAGATCGGTGATGAACTCATGGCTCATTTCCGGGTGATACTGTGTCGTCATCACCCGCCCCAGAATGGCGAAACTGCCCACCGGACAATCCGCCGTTCCCCCCAGAACCACCGCCCCCTGCGGCAGGTCCACCACCTGCTCACGATGGCTGCCGTAAAGCTTGACCGGCTGACCCTCAATTTCCGTCTCTACCAACCCGAACACCCAACCGCCGGGGTTCTTGGCCACATGACCACCCAGCGCCATGGCAATCGCCTGGTGACCAAAGCAGGCACCAAAGATCGGCTGGCCGTCCTCCACCAACCGCCGGATCAGCGCGAACAATCGCCCCACCCAAGCATCCGAATCATGAACCGAGGCCGGGCTTCCCCCGATTAGCCAGCCATCGAATCGCGCGCCTTCGGGCGGGAAAACCCCGTCCTTCACCGGAAACACCGTCACCGACCAATCGGGGCGCACCGAATTGATCATGGTGGTGAATTTCTTGCCATCCTTCGGACGGGCTTGGGCAAATTCCGATTCGTCGGTGTTGGTCATCAGCAGTGCGATATGCATGATTTTCCCACTTTACATATTTATAAACCTGTTTAGTATATTTTTAAATCAGCTTTGCAGCAAGGGAAAGCCACATGACCGTCTGGGTCCCAACTGACGATGGCCATGCCGACCTTGGCAGTCACGACACGTTTCTGAGCGGTCCGCCGCACAACACGTTCAAGTGCTTGCGCGACGAAGATCCCATGCACTGGTCTGACTGGTCTGACTGGTCAGGCGGTAAAGGCTATTGGTCGGTCACCCGGCACGAGGATATCAGCTTTCTGAATGGCAAACCCGAGCTTGTCTCCTCCGCCCGCGGCATCCGGATGGAAGACCAGACCTATGAGGAATACCTTGCTCGCCGCACCTTTCAGGAAACCGATGCGCCTGAGCACATGCAGACCCGGATCAAGGTGGCCAAGGCCTTTTCCAAGCCGGTGATCGCCCAGTTCGAGCCCGTCATTCGAGACCTTTGTGGTCCGATTCTGGATGAAGCCTTGGCAAAGGGCACCTTTGACGCCACCAAGGACATTGCCCGCCAATTGCCCATGCGCATGCTTGGCCGGATCCTTGGCACCCCCGATGAAGACCTGCCTTGGCTGGTGGAAAAGGGCGATACGCTGATTGCCAACACCGACCCCGATTTCACCCAGCACGTGCTGGACAAGATGACCACCGACGAATTCCGCATGATGCCCTTCAACTCACCTGCGGGGGCGGAGCTGTTCGTCTATGCCAAAGAGCTCCTACGGAAAAAGGAATCCGCAGGCGACACTTCGGGCGTTCTGCATCTGATCCTGCAGCCCGGCCCCGATGGCTCGGTCATGCCGGAAAACGAGTTTCGCAATTTCTTCTGCCTGCTGGTTGCCGCCGGCAATGACACCACGCGCTATTCCATCGCAGCCGGTATTCAGGCGTTGGCGCATCAGCCCGAGCTTCTGGCCCAGATGCAGGCAGGGGGCGCGGTCTGGGAAACGGCGGCGGATGAGATCATCCGCTGGGGCAGCGCCACCACCTATTTCCGCCGCACCGCCACCCAGGATTTCGAATTCCACGGACGTCAGGTGAAAGAAGGTGACAAGGTCATTCTCTGGTGGGCCTCTGGCAACCGCGATGAGCGGGTGTTCGACGACCCCTTCCGCGTCAACCTTTTCCGCACGCCCAACCGCCATGTCTCCTTCGGCCAAGGCGGCCCGCATGTCTGCCTTGGCATGTGGCTTGCCCGGCTTGAGGTGCGGGTGCTGTTCGAAGAACTTGCCAAACGCATCAAGTCAATCGAACCTGCCGGAGACCAGAAGTTTCTCAGATCGAATTTCATCGGTGGCATCAAAGAGCTGCCGGTGCGCGTGACACTGCAATAAGCGGCACCAGACCGCACCCAGGAAGAGTTCCATGACCAGCCAAAGCCCGCGCCTGCGTGCCATGTTCTGCGACCATCTGTCGATCATGCGGGGCAAATACCTGCCTGCGTCGAAGATGAAGGATGATGAAAGCCGCTTCGCCCGTCCGACCTTCTCGGTCCATTACGACAAGGACCTGTTGATCGAAGCGCCCGGCACCATGTGCCTTGAGGGCATCCCCGACATGGCGCTGCGCTGGCGGGCTGACGAGATCCGCGCCGGATGGGAGCCCAATACCAAAGTGGTGACGGGCGACCTTTATGGCGGTGACGGCACCCCCCTGCCGATGTGCCCGCGCGGCGCCCTGAAACGCGCAGTCTCAGCTTGGGAGGCGATCGGCCTGACGCCCAAAGTCGGTATCGAGCTTGAGGCCTATGCCTTTGTCCGCAACGACGATGGCCAGATCGTGCCCTACGACACTCCCGGCGGCGTGGTCTATGGCACAGGCAATTTCACTGATCCCCGCCGCTTTACCGATGCGATCTGGAACAAGTCGCAGGAAATCGGCCTGCCGCTTGATCTGATCACCGCCGAATATGACACGCCGCAGTATGAATTCACGCTGACCTTCGATTCTGCCGTGCAACACGTCGATACCGTGGTTCTTTTCCGCCAGATGGCCCGCGAAATCGCGCTGGACCACGGCATCATCCTGACCTTCCTGCCCAAGCCTATTGCGGGCAAGGGTGGCTCAGGCCTGCATGTGAACCTTTCGTTCACCGACCATAACGGTGCCAATGCGCTGGTCAAGGGCGATGTGGGCGATCCGAACAACCTCAGCGACCTTGCGCGCGGCTGCATTGCGGGCTGGATGCACCACCACAAGGGCATGGCCGGTCTGATGGCCCCGAACGCGCTGTCCTATGCCCGCCTGCAACCGGCCAGCCTCTCGGGCTTCTGGTGCAACTGGGGGGGCGACAACCGCAACGTTACCGTGCGCGTCAGCGCCGAAGGCGGCAAGAAGGCCCGGCTTGAACACCGCATGGCCGATGCTGCGGCAAACCCCTATACCACCGTGGCCACGGTTCTGCAGGCCGCCCTCTTGGGCGTTCAGAACCAGTACCCGCTTCAACCGCTTGAGACCGGCGATGGCTTTACCCACAACGACGCACCCCATGGCGTCGCTGCCAGCCTGTCCGAGGCGCTGGATGATCTTCAGGCCGACACCGCCCTGTCCAATGCCGTCGGCGCGGGCCTGGTGGAAAACCATCTCTACATGAAACGCGCCGAGGTGGACAAAACCGCCGCCCTTAAGGGCGACGCATTGCGCGATTGGTATATCTGGTACGTTTGAGGACCCTATGAAAGCCCACTGGATCCTGCCTAACGGCAGCACCATCACCGCCGAGGTCCGCGAAGGCCAGAACCTGATGGAAGCCGCCGTTGCCCACAACGTGCCCCGTGTCATCGGCGAATGCGGCGGCTCGCTGTCCTGCGCCACCTGCCATGTCTATGTCGCCCCGGACTGGGCGGCAAAGACCGGTGCGGTGGGTGATTTCGAAGACGCTATGCTGGATGTGGCCGAGGCCGAACGTCAGCCGACCTCACGCCTGTCTTGCCAGGTAAAGATGTCGCCTGATCTTGACGGTCTGACCCTGATCGTGCCGGCCTGACCGATCTCGCGCTCGACGAAAATCGGGGCGCTCGGGCCATTTGGGGGCGGGCCGTGTCGCGCGCAGGATAGAAACCCGCGCGCGGCCCGGTGTTGATTAAGCCATGCAACCGGCCCAAAGCAGCAACACCACCGGGATCCTCCTTGCCCTTGGGGGCGGGGTGATCCTGTCGCTCAACGATCTGGCGATCAAGGCGCTTTCGGGGGCCTATGCGCTGCATCAGGTGATCCTCATCCGTGCGCTTGTCGGCATCGTGCTGGTGCTGGGGGTGATGTGGGTGTCAAACGCGGGCCTCCATCAGATGCGCACCCGCCGGATCGGCGCGCATTTCTTCCGCGTCTGCATCGTCATGGTGTCGAACATCACCTATTTCATTGGCCTGTCGCTGATGCCCTTGGCCGATGCCGTGGCGGTGGCCTTTGTCTCACCGCTGTTTGTCACCCTGATGTCGGCGGTGATCCTGCGCGAATACGTCGGCCCCCGGCGCTGGGCCGCGGTGGCGGTCGGCCTTCTCGGCGTTGTCATCATGACCCGCCCTGGCCAGGGCGTGATCCAGCCCGCCGCCATTCTCGTCCTCATTTCGGCCTTCTGCTATGCCGCCAGCCACATGATGACCCGCCACATGCGCGACACCGAAAGCGCGATGACGCTGAACTTTTACGTTCAGGTCGGATTTATCCTTGTGTCCTGCAGCTTTGGCCTATTGGTCGGTGATGGACATATGGCCCAACCGCCCGGCAGCACATGGGAATTCCTGTTCCGCCCTTGGCATGTTCCGCCTGTCACGGATTGGTGGGCCTTCCTCGCTACCGGGCTTGCCGTTGGCGTCGGCGGGCTGTTGATGAGCCAGGCCTACCGCACGACTGAGGCCGCTCTTGTGGCACCCTTTGAGTATATCGGCATGCCGATGGCCATTTTCTGGGGCATGGTGGTCTTCGGCACTTGGCCCGATGCCACCGCATGGGCAGGGATTGCGCTTATCTGCGGCGCAGGTCTTTATACGCTCTGGCGTGAGACCGTCAGAAGGAAGGTTCAGGATGTCGCAGCCCCAAGCGGTGATCTTTGACATCGGCAATGTGCTGACCCGCTGGCAGCCCGAGGCGTTTTATGACCGCGTGATCGGCGAGGAGCGTCGCCGCGCCCTCTTTGCCGAGGTCGATCTGCACCGCATGAACGACATCGTCGATGAAGGTGCGCTCTTTCGCGAAACCATCTACGACTGGGGCGACCGCCATCCTCATTGGCAGGCCGAAATCCGCCTCTGGTATGACCGCTGGATCGAACTCGCCTCGCCCAGGATCGACGGCGCCATTGCGCTCCAACGCGCGCTGCGGGCCAAGGGGGTTCCGGTCTTTGCCCTGACCAATTTCGGCAAATATTCGTTTGAAGAAGCCCTGCCCAAGATGGATTTCCTCACCGATTTTGACCGGCTCTATGTCTCGGGCCGGATGGGCGTCATCAAACCCGATCCGCGCATCTATGAGATAGTCGAGGATGATTGCGGCTTGCCGCCTGCAAGCCTGCTCTTTACCGATGACCGCGCCGATAACATCACCGCCGCCGCCCGCCGCGGATGGCGCACCCATCAGTTCGAAAACTGGCAAGGCTGGGCCGCCCGGCTGGTGGCCGAAGGATTGCTGACACAACAGGAGGCCGGGCTATGACCCTGACGATCGTCCCGAAAGACGCCGAAGCGCTGCTGACATGGCCGGGGCTTCTTGAGGCGTTCGAGGCGGGCCACCGCCTGCCCAAACCTGACATCAAAGACCTTTTCGTCTATCGCGGCCAAGACACCATCCTGGACCGCGCCACTTGGATCGACGGGCTTGGCTCTTTGGTCAAAGTGGCTACGGTTATTCCCAGCAACGCCCAGCGCGGGCTGCCCACGGCGAACGGTTCGGTCACGCTTTATGATGACAAGACCGGAGAATTGACCGCCTTGGTCGATTTCCACCTGGTCACCAAATGGAAAACCGCCGGGGACAGCTTGCTTTCAGCCCGCCGCCTGGCGCGCAAGGATGCGAAGAACTTCCTGCTGGTCGGCGCAGGCACCGTCGCCAAATCCATGGTTCAGGCCTATTCCAGCCTCTTCCCCGACGCCCGCTTCACCGTCTGGAGCCGCTCACGCGCTAGCGCCACGGCGATGGGCCTCCCCGTGGCCGATGATCTGCAACAGGCAGTAAAATCCGCCGATGTGATCTGCACTGCCACCATGGCAACCGAACCGTTGATCCGCGGCGAATGGCTGCAACCCGGGCAGCACCTTGACCTGATCGGCGCCTACAAACCCGGCATGCGCGAAGTGGACGATACCGCCATGGCCCGCGCGCGCCTGTTTGTCGATGCCCGCGCCACCACGATCCACCACATCGGTGAGCTGATCGACCCGTTGAAATCCGGTGCCATCACCGAAAGCCACATCGTCGCCGACTTCTACGACGACCCCACGATCTACACCCGCCGCTCGGATGATGAGATCACCATCGCCAAAAACGGCGGCGGGGCCCATCTTGATCTGATGACGGCAAACTACATCGCCGGGGTCTGGGGCCAGCGCCCGGCTGTTCATCTTGGCTGAAATACCCTCCGGGGGACGCGGGCTTGGTTCCAAGCCCGCGTGGGGGTGGAAAACCCCCGATCCGCGCGCCATGGTGTCAGGCAGCACCCAGGATCGGCGCTTGCGCGTTCAGCACATCCACGGAAAATCCTGACAGCTGCTTGTAATGTTCCGCATGGGCGGCAAGGTCTGCGCGGGGAATGACAGCATCAATGCTGTCGAACCGCGCACCACCCGTCCGATCCTCGACCATCTGCATCACTGCATCCGGTCCCTTTCCACGGTTGGCGCGCAAAACCTTTTCGACTCGCGGGCGCATCTCGTCCACATAGGCCAAAAGGGCGGCGCGCCCGATCCCATGGGCGCGCAGCGCGGCCCCGATCTTGCGCGCGTCGATGATGGCCAAAGACGCTCCATTGGACCCCACTGGATAGGTGGCATGCGCCGCATCCCCCATCAGCGTCACGCAGCCATGGGTCCAACTTGGCAAAGGCTCGCGGTCCACCATTGGGTATTCATAGACCAGCCCAGAGGCCGCAATCAGCGCCGGGCAATCCACCCAGCCGAAGTCCCACGCCTCAAAGGCGGGCGCGAAATCACCCTTGTCGGCGGGGCGGTTCCAGTCGCCCTTGGACATGGCGCGCGCCGGGTCCACGCGCAACTCGGCAATCCAGTTGATCTCGGACAGCCCGGTGTCCGGGTCCGGCCCTGAAATCGGATAGGCCACAAACCGCTGGCTGTCGTGTCCCGCCAAAAACATCGCATTGCCGCCCAGAAACTGCGCCGCCCGCGTCGTGCCGCGCCACATGATGGCACCATTCCAGATCGGCTCCCCCTCGTCCGGCACCATCTGACGGCGAATGGCCGAATGGATGCCGTCAGCGGCAATCGCCAAATCCCCCGTCACGCGCCGCCCATCGCTCAAGATCAGCGTGGCCCCCTGATCGGTGGTTTCAAACCCCACCACCCCCGCGCCAGTGACCACAGATTCAACCCCCGCCCGCGCCCGCAGCACGCGCAGTAGCATCATCTGGAAATTGCCCCGGTGCACCGAATACTGCGGCCAATGATAGCCCGCATGAAGCCCGCGCGGCTCGACCCAGATTTCCTGCCCGTGTTTGGAATAGAACCCATATTGCCGCGTCCGCACGCCCAGCGCGTCCAACTCGGCCTCCAGCCCCAGATCAAACAACTCCCGCACCGAGTTTGGTTGCAGGTTTATCCCGACACCCAAGGGGCGCGGCTCGGCCACACGCTCATAAACCCGGAACGGCAGCCCCAACTGGTGCAGCGTCAGCCCCATGACCAGCCCCGCAATGCCGCCGCCCGCAATCAAGATCATGGCTTTTCCCTTGCCTTGCTGGTGCAGTTCTGCACCCTTGGCCCGCAGAATACGGAGGGAAGCATGACAACGACAAGCCTTGATGCGCGCAGTCTTGGCGCCAGCCTGTCACCGGGCCAGCCCTCCTTGCGCTTTGCCCTTGCCATTCGCGCCGATCTTGGTCCCGCGCTCGAATTTGATACCGCGCAGGGCACCCGCCGCGCCATGTTCCCGATCACCGGCGGTGCCGTCACCGGTCCCGGCATCTCCGGGCATATCCTGCCTGGCGGTGCCGACTTTGCCCAGCGCCTTCCCGATGGTGCCTTTGCCATCGAAGCGCGCTATTGCCTGATGCTGGACGACGGCACGCCGCTCATGATTACCAACGCTGGCCGCATGCAGCCGATGCCCGATGACAGCTTCCAAGGCCGCACCCGGGCTGTGATCGAAGCCCCTGCCGGACCCCATGTCTGGCTATCTCATGCCGTGCTGTTCGGCACTGCCTGGGCGGAGCCCGGCGATGAGGCGCGCGTGTTCATCGAGCTTTGGCAGGCAGTGATCTAGCCTGCCTTGCTTATCTTTTGCACAGGCACCTTGACCCATGAGACTGCCGATGCCACTTGATGCCTGACCAAATCCGGAGAAATCCATGCCCGCCTATCGTTCCCGCACGACAACCCATGGCCGCAACAACGCCGGTGCCCGAGGTCTGTGGCGCGCCACAGGCATGAAAGACGGTGATTTCGGCAAACCGATCATCGCCATCGTCAACTCCTTCACCCAATTCGTACCCGGCCACGTGCACCTGAAAGACCTCGGCCAGATGGTCGCGCGCGAGGTTGAGGCCGCAGGCGGTGTGGCCAAGGAATTCTCCACGATCGCCGTCGATGACGGCATCGCCATGGGCCATGACGGGATGCTGTATTCGCTGCCCTCACGCGAAATCATCGCTGACTCGGTGGAATACATGGTCAATGCCCATTGCGCCGACGCGATGGTCTGTATCTCCAACTGCGACAAGATCACCCCCGGCATGCTGATGGCCGCGATGCGGTTGAACATTCCGGCGGTTTTTGTCTCGGGTGGCCCGATGGAGGCCGGCAAGGCTGTCATCAAGGGCAAGGAAATCGCGCTTGATCTGGTTGACGCCATGGTTGTCGCCGCTGATGACAAATACACCGACGAAGAAGTCGACGAGATCGAAAAGGCCGCTTGCCCGACCTGCGGGTCCTGCTCGGGCATGTTCACCGCCAATTCGATGAACTGCCTGACCGAGGCGCTGGGCCTGTCCCTGCCCGGCAATGGGTCCACCCTTGCCACCCACGGCGACCGCAAGCGCCTGTTCATCGAAGCAGGTCACCTGATCGTCGACATCACCAAGCGCTTTTACGAACAGAACGACACCTCCGTTCTGCCGCGCAATGTCGCCAACAAGAAGGCGTTTGAAAACGCCATGGCGCTGGACATCGCGATGGGCGGGTCCACCAACACTGTGCTGCACGTTCTGGCCGCGGCCCATGAGGGCGGGATCGATTTCACCATGGACGACATCGACGCCATGTCGCGCCGGGTGCCCTGCCTGTCCAAAGTCGCGCCCGCAAAGCAAGACGTTCATATGGAAGACGTCCACCGCGCCGGTGGCATCATGGCGATCCTGGGCCAGTTGGACAACGCGGGCCTTCTGAACCGCGATTGTGTCACGGTTCATTCGCCCACCATGGGTGCGGCGCTGGACCATTGGGACATCAGCCGCACCACCCACGAAAACGTGCGCGAGTTCTTCAGGGCCGCGCCCGGCAATGTGCGCTCGGCCACGGCGTTCAGCCAGAACAAGCGCTATGCCGAGTTGGACCTTGACCGGGAAAAGGGCGTGATCCGCTCGGCCAAACACGCGTTTTCACAAGATGGCGGTCTTGCCGTGCTGAAGGGCAACATTGCGCCTGACGGTTGCATCGTGAAAACCGCAGGCGTGGACGAATCCATCCTGAAGTTCTCGGGCCCTGCGCGGGTGTTCGAAAGCCAGAATGCTTCGGTCGAGGCGATCTTGTCGAACAAGATCAAAGAGGGCGACGTGGTCGTCATCCGCTACGAAGGGCCAAAGGGCGGGCCGGGCATGCAGGAAATGCTCTATCCGACCAGCTATCTGAAATCCAAAGGTCTGGGCAAAGCCTGCGCTTTGCTGACCGACGGGCGCTTCTCGGGCGGCACCTCGGGCCTGTCCATCGGCCACGCCTCGCCCGAGGCGGCATCGGGCGGGGCCATTGGCCTTGTGCGCGAAGGCGATATGATCGACATCGACATTTCGAACCGCACCATCAGCCTGCGGGTGTCTGATGCCGAACTGGCCAAGCGCCGCGCTGAGCAGGACCAGAAAGGCTGGAAGCCGGAAAAAGCCCGCCCGCGCAAGGTGTCACAGGCGCTCAAGGCCTATGCGCTTTTTGCCACCTCGGCCGACAAGGGCGCAGTCCGTAAATTGCCCGACGAGGCGTGATCTTTCGACACGATTGAAAAGGCCCAGCCTTAGTGCCGGGCCTTTTTTCATGCCCGCCTGAAGGGGCGGTCTAACCTCCAAACCTTCCGCGCCAATCGGCCCCCTCCAGAATGTTCCGTGTCGACATGTTGCAACGAACTGGCTAGTGATGAGGCGGGAACGGGGGGCAAGATGGACGGTGAGACGGAGACAAAACGGCTCAAAGGCACCGGCGCGCGCTTCGCCTATGAAACCCTGCGCGATGAGATTCTGTCGCTTGCCCTTTCGCCCGGCCAGCTTTTGGACGAAACCACTTTTGCCGAGCGTTTCGCCATGTCCCGCTCCCCCGTGCGTGAAGCGTTCATTCGGCTGGCGGGTGACGGGCTGGTCGTGACGCTGGCCAACCGCTCCACCATCGTCGCCCCGATTGATGTGCAAAGCTTCCCGAAATATGTCGAAGCGCTGGACATCGCTCAACGCATGAACACCCGCCTTGCTGCCGAATTGCGCACCGAGGACGACCTCACCCGCATTGCCCGCGCGCAAGAGACGTTTGAGTCCGCCGTTAAGGGTGGCAACCACCTGAAAATGTCCGGGGCCAACAAGCAGTTTCACCTGGCCATCGCCATGGCAGGTCGCAATCCCTACCTGTCAGGGTTCTACGAACGGATTCTCGATCAGGGCCGCCGGATGCTGCACCTGCATTTCGACTATCTTGAACGCACCCATGACGGCATCTTGCTGACTGAAGAGCATGCGGCCATGCTGGACGCGATCCGCGTGCGGGATGTCGAGCGCGCCGACGCGCTGGCCCATTCCCACACCTGCCAGTTCCGCGACAACTTCCTGCGCTTTCTGCAGGAAAACCACGGCTCTACCATAGCGCTTGGCGGCCCGGCCCGGCCGCTCTGACCCCACCTTTGGGCTTTGCGCCCGTTGAAATTTGCCCTTCCCCAATCGACGGGTCTTGCCCAACGTCTGACCTTGGATGCCAAGGGGCCATTACAAAAACATTTTTGAACGCGCACCTGAAGCCAATGGTGCAGAATTTTTAAGAGAGCTCGCGCTGATGCCCCTTTGGAAACGTATCTTCGATATCGTCGGTGTTCTCGTGCTTCTGGGTCCCTTATTGCCAGTGATGGCGGTCACGGCCTTTGTCATCCTTCTGCGCGATGGCCGCCCCGTTTTCTTTCTCTCAGAGCGTATGAAAACCGCCGAACAGGGCTTTACGCTGATCAAGTTCCGCACCATGCGTCCCGGTGTGGCCGACGGCGCTGCCTCGGGCGGTGACAAGAGGTCCTGCATCACCCGCACCGGCGCCTTCCTGCGCCGCACGCGGTTGGATGAACTGCCGCAGCTTTGGAACATCCTGAAGGGCGACATGTCATTCGTCGGCCCGCGCCCGCCGCTTCGTCGCTATGTCGTCGATTATCCCGGCCTCTATCGGCGTGTCTTGCGGGCACGCCCCAGCGTGACGGGCCTTGCCACCTTGATCTATCACCGCCACGAAGAGCGCCTCTTGCGCGGCTGCACCACGGCGGCCGAGACCGATGCCCTCTATCGCCGCGCCTGCATTCCGCGCAAGGCAAGGCTGGATCTGATCTACCTCGAACACCAAAGCCTGGCGCTGGACCTTTGGATCATCTTCCGCACCCTCATCCGCCGCAAACGCCGCCATTGATCCCCATCGCCTGCGGCGTTGCGGCCCTTTCCATTTCCTTCGCTGGGGTCTTTACTTGACAAAGGTCGATGAAGGAGACCGTCCATGCTGTCCGCCATTTCCTCTCGTCGTCGGTTTGCCGATCTGTCCGAACAGGAAATCCTCGCGCTTGCGATTTCCTCGGAAGAGGATGACGCCAGCATCTACCGCACCTATGCCGAACGGCTGCGCACCGAGTACCCCGCCACCGCCGCCGTCTTTGACGGCATGGCCGCCGAGGAAGATGACCACCGCCGCCAGCTGATCGCGCTGCATCAGGCGCGGTTCGGTCAGGTCATCCCCCTGATCCGCCGCGAGCATGTCGCGGGCTTTTACGCGCGCAAACCCGTTTGGCTGAACGAAACGCTGGGCCTTGACTCGATGCGCGCCGAAGCCCGCGCGATGGAGGTGCAGGCGGCCACCTTCTACACCCGTGCGGCGGGCCACACCTCGGACGCCGCAACACGCAAGCTCTTGGGCGATCTCGCAGCCGCCGAAGCCGGCCACGCAGACCATGCCCGCGATCTGGCTGACGCCCACCTGTCGGGCAGCGAAAAGGATGTCGAGGACGCAGGCGCGCGGCGGCAGTTCATTCTGACATGGGTGCAGCCCGGCCTTGCCGGGCTGATGGATGGCTCTGTCTCCACCCTTGCCCCAATTTTCGCCACCGCCTTTGCGACACAAGACACCTGGACGACCTTTCTGGTCGGCACCGCCGCTTCGGTCGGGGCGGGCATCTCGATGGGCTTTACCGAAGCCGCGCATGATGATGGCGTCCTTTCGGGCCGCGGCAGCCCATGGAAACGCGGCCTTGCCTCAGGCGTGATGACCACCATCGGTGGCATGGGCCACGCGCTCCCCTACCTGATCCCCGACTTCTGGACCGCCACGATCATCGCCATGATCGTGGTGTTTGTGGAGCTTTGGGCCATCGCCTGGATTCAGAACAAGTTCATGGAAACCCCCTTTGTCCGCGCCGCCTTGCAAGTGGTCTTGGGCGGTGCTTTGGTCTTTGCCGCCGGGGCGCTGATCGGAGGGGGCTGATGTATCGCAAAGATGAAGTCCGCTATCAGGCTTTGGCGCTGCCCGACCGGGTGCAAAAACCCGACGATCAGGCGCTTGCCGATGCGCTGGCCTTCCGCGACTACATGAAAAAACGCCACTCAGTGCGGCAGTTTTCCACCCGCCCCGTGCCGCAAGACATCATCACCGCCTGTATCGAGGCGGCCTGCACCGCACCGTCGGGCGCCAATCACCAGCCGTGGCATTTCGTGGCCATTTCCAACCCGCCGATGAAGGCCAAGATCCGTGAGGCCGCCGAGGAAGAAGAGCGCGCCTTTTATTCCGGCGGTGCGGGCGATGAATGGCTGGCCGCGCTGGAACCCATCGGCAATGGCGTCGACAAACCCCACCTGACCGAAGCCCCGTGGCTGATCGTGGTCTTTGCCCAACGCTTCGGGCTGACCGAGGACGGCACGCGCTACAAGAACTATTACGTGCCTGAAAGCGTCGGCATCGCCACGGGCATGCTTATCACCGCCCTGCATCAGGCGGGGCTTTGCTGTCTGGAACACACGCCGAACCCGATGAAGTTTCTGCCTGCGCTGTGTGGTCGGCCCGAACAGGAAAAGGCGGTCATGATCCTGCCGGTCGGCTGGCCCGCTCCAGATGCCACAGTGCCCGCCGTGGCCAAGCGCAAAAAGCCGCGCGATCAGGTGTTGTCGGTGTTCGAATAGGCTCTATTCGGCCTGTCGTGCCTTGGACGCCCTGACCTCACGCTCCAGCACATCCAGAAACCGGGACCGATCCGCCTTGGAAAACGGCCGCCCGCCGCCTTGGCGGAAGGGATCGGCGCTGCGCAGGTCTTGCATCAAATCGCGCGTCGCCAGCGCCATGCCGATGTTGGTGCCATGCAGCACTTCGCCATTGTGCTTCACCACCCGCGCGCCCTTTTCCACGCATTTCGCGGCCAAGGGGATGTCGCCTGTCACCACCACATCGCCCGGCACGCAGGCCTCGGCAATGTGCTTGTCGGCCTCATCCGGCCCGGCGGTGACATAGACGCTTTCCACCAGCGGGTTCTGACTGGGCCGAATGCCACCATTCGACACCAGCACCATCCGCACCCCATGCCGGGTCGCCACCCGCTCGGCCTCGTCCTTCACCGGGCAGGCATCGGCATCAATCCAGATCGTCATTGCCCCCCCGTAGGGTAGGGTTCCACCCCACCTTAGCCATGCAACGCCGCCGCATGGAACGCGACATGCTCTTCCATAAAGGTCGAGACGAAGAAATAGCTGTGGTCATAGCCCTTTTGCATCCGGAAGGCGCCACCCTGCCGCCGCTCGGCCATGGCCCCGGCCAAGGCCTCGGGGCGCAACAGGTCAATGAACTGATCCGCCGTGCCCTGATCAATCAGCATCGGCCCGTCAAAGCCGCGCTTTTTCATCAACAAGGTCGCATCATGCGCGGCCCAGCTTGCCTCATCCGTGCCCAGATAGGCCGCGAACTGCTTGCGGCCCCAATCGCTGGCTGTCGGATTGCAGATGGGCGCAAAGGCCGAGACCGACCGGAACCGCCCCGGAAAGCTCATCGCAATCGTCAGCGCCCCATGGCCGCCCATCGAATGGCCGATGATGGCTTGGGCCTCTTCGGCCAAGGGAAAGGCGTTGAACAACAGGCGCGGCAGCTCATCGGTCACATAATCCCACATGCGGAAATGCGGCTTCCACGGCGCTTCGGTGGCGTTGACGTAAAACCCCGCCCCTTGGCCCAGATCATAGGCGGCGTCATTCGCCACCCCCTCGCCGCGCGGGCTGGTGTCGGGAAAGACCACCGCCACGCCCATCTCGGCCGCCCAACGCTGCGCGCCCGCTTTGACAATGGCGTTTTCATGGGTGCAGGTCAGGCCCGACAGATACCAGATCACCGGAACCACATTGGTCTCTGCCTCCTCGGGCAGGAAAAGCCCAAAGGTCATGTCACAGCCCGTCACCTGCGAGGCATGAGAGTAAACCCCCTGCACGCCTCCAAAGCAGCGGTTTTCCGAAACGGTTTTCATAGCTTCCCCACCAATGGCCCCACAAGGGCAATGACAGCCGATACCGTCAAGACCGAGACGGCAGTTGAAATCAGGATTGTGGTCGAGACCCGCTGCGGCGCCACCCCATAGTGCTGCGCCAGAATGAACACATTCCCCGCCACCGGAAGGGCGGCGGCGGCAATCATCACCCCTGCGGCAAAGGGTTCGACGGCAAAGATCACCAGTGCGGCGATGGCCACCAGTGCGGGATGTATCACCAGCTTGGCAAAGGAAATCCACCCGGCAGGGGCCAGCCGGTCTGCCTTGCGCCCCGCAAGGCTTGCCCCGATGGCAAAGAGCGCGCAAGGGGTGGCCGCCGCACCCAGTAATGTCATGAATTCATTGACCACATCCGGCAGGGGCAGCCCCAATCCTGACCAGACAAAGCCCAGAACGATCGACACTATCATCGGATTGGCCAAAAGCCCGCGGCCCAGAATCGCCAGCGTCGCAAGCCGCAATTGCCCCTCGCGCGCGCCGGTGATGATCAGCGTGATCAGGCTGGAAAAGATCACCATATCCACCGTCAGCACCATCATCACCGGGCCAGCCGCGGCAGGCCCCAAAAGCAGCACCAGCATCGGCACGCCAAGAAATCCGGTGTTGCCTGTAACACCGGCATGGGCCTCCATCGCGCCCTCGGCCCAGCCAAGCCCCCGCAGCCGCGCGACCGCCAGCACCAGCGCATAAAGCGCAAACGAGGCAAGCAGATAGGCCGCCACAAAGCGAGGTTCAAAGATCTTGGCCAGGGAAAGGTTGGAGGCAAAGCCGAACAGCATCGCGGACAAGGGAAAGTAAAAGACGAATTTCGTCAGAAACGCGGTCGCTTCGGGGCTGAAAAACCGGGTCCGCCCGGCCCAGTAGCCCAGGCCGATGATGGCAAAGAATGGCAGGGTTTTCATAAAGATCGCCAGCATGGGCCTTTGGTGTCATTTGACGCGGCCAAGGGCAAGCCTGCGGCGACCGGATCAGAGGACAAAGCCGGCTTGCTTTGGCTTTTCCTAAGCGGGGCGTCAAAATCTATGACTTTCCCTTTCGCCCTGATTGGCCGACTGTGCGCCAAAGGGCGGACGCCGTGCGGACCGCGAACGGGAAAGGATTGCACCGATGCCAGTGGAAAAGATCGATACGCTTGTTGTCGGCGCCGGTCAGGCCGGGGTCGCGATGAGCGAGCATCTGGGCGCGCTGGGTGTTCCGCATCTCGTGCTGGAACGGGATCGGATCGCAGAACGCTGGCGCAGCGCGCGCTGGGATGCGCTGGTGGCCAATGGTCCGGCCTGGCATGACCGGTTTCCGGGGATGGAGTTTGAGGGCATCGATCCCGATGCCTTTGCTCCAAAGGAAAAAGTGGCTGACTACTTCGAGGCCTATGCCAAGATGATCAAGGCGCCTATCCGCACCGGGGTTGCCGTGACCAAGGTCACGCCGCACGTCGAAAAGGCCGGGTTTCTGGTAGAAACCTCGGCCGGCGTGATCGAGGCGACGCGGGTCGTCGCCGCGACCGGGGCCTTCCAGACCCCGGTTATCCCCGCGATTGCTCCGAAGGATGAGGCTTTGGTGCAGATCCACTCCAACGCCTATCGCAATCCCGGCCAATTGCCCGAAGGTGCCGTGCTAGTGATTGGCGCGGGGTCATCCGGCGCGCAGATTGCCGATGAGCTGAACCGCGCCGGGCGCAAGGTTTACCTGTCGGTCGGCCCGCATGAACGCACGCCGCGCGCCTATCGCGGGCGTGATTTTGTCTGGTGGCTGGGGATTTTGGGCCTGTGGGATATTCAGACCCCCGCCACCGGCAGCGAACATGTGACCGTGGCGATCAGCGGGGCCGATGGTGGCAAGACCATTGATTTCCGCACCTTGGCGCATGAGGGCATCACGCTTGTCGGCCTGACCGCGGGCTTTGACGGCCCCGCAGGCCAGACCCGCGCGCAGTTCCGCAATGACCTGCCCGACATCATCCGCCGGGGTGATGAGGCGCTCTTGTCGGTGCTTGACCGCGCTGATACCTATGCCCTGCGCAACGGGTTGGACCTGCCGCTTGACCCGGCAGCGCGGCACTTGCCTGCCGATCCCGAATGTCTGACGCATCCGATCAAGTCGCTGGACCTTGCGGCGGCGGGCGTGCGGTCAATCATCTGGGCCACCGGCTTTGCCAGCGATTACAGCTGGCTTCCCCCCGGTGCTTTGGACGATGCGGGCAAGCCCAAGCATCAGCGGGGCGTGTCGGCCGAACCTGGGATCTACTTCATCGGCCTGCCCTGGCTGTCGCGGCGCGGCTCCAGCTTTATCTGGGGTGTCTGGCATGATGCGCGCCACGTCGCCGACCAGATCGCCATTCAGCGCGCCTATCACAGCTATCGCCCGGCCTGAAAGGCCCTGACCAAGATTGCCTTTGCCGCGCCGCGCGGGCAGGCTCACAGAAACCGCGAACAGGAGACGACCATGGCGCATTACCGCCACCGCAAGTTCAACACCAAGGACACCTACCCTGAACAGAAGCTGGACAATGACCTGTGTCAGGCGGTGGTCACGCAGGGCGGCCGCACGATCTATCTGCGCGGCCAGTGCCCGCAGAACCTCGATGACGCCAAGGACATCGGCAGCCATGACCCGGTCGAACAGACCCACAAGGTGATGCAGAACATCAAGCAACTGATCGAAGAATGCGGCGGCCAGATGGAGCATCTGGTCAAGGTCGTCGTCTATATCACCGACGTCCGCCACCGCGAGGCGGTCTACCGCACCATGGGCGAGTATCTGAAGGGCGTGCATCCGGTCTCCACCGGCCTTGTGGTCAGCGCGCTGGCCCGGCCGAATTGGCTGGTGGAAATCGACGGCACCGCCGTCATTCCGGATTGATCGCATGACCTTCTCGCTTGTCGCCCGCTGTGCGGAAACCGGTATGTTCGGGGTGGCAATCTCGTCGTCCTCTCCCGCCGTTGCCGCTCGCTGCTCTTATGCCCGGGCGGGCGTCGGCGCGGTCGCCAGCCAGAACATCACCGATCCCACCCTTGGCCCCCTCGCGCTTGACCTGATGCAAGCTGGCGCGACGGCCGCACAGGCGATTGCCCGCATCCGGGCGGACAGCGCCTTCATCGACTACCGTCAGGTTCTGGTGATTGACGCGGCAGGCGGCACCGCCATTCATTCCGGCCCCAACGCCCTGGGCATCTGGGCCGAGGCGCAGGGCCGCGATGTCGCCTCGGGTGGCAATCTTCTCGCCAATTCCGGCGTGCCGCAGGCCATCGTCGCAGGGTTCGAAGGCTCAACCGGCCATCTGGGCGATCGCCTGATTGCCGCCATGCGCGCGGGTGTCGTGGCAGGGGGTGAGGCCGGTCCGGTTCACTCCGCGGGCCTGCGTCTGGTGGACAAGGTCAGCTGGCCCGTCGCCGACCTGCGCTGCGACTGGACCGACGACTGCCCGATCGAGGCACTCGCCGGGCTGTGGGACATCTACAAACCCCAGCTTGACGCCTATGTGCAGCGTGCGCTGGATCCGCGCGCTGCGCCCTCTTACGGCGTACCGGGTGATGAATAGCCCCGGTCAAGGGCAGCGGGGCGGCGGGCTGCGATAGGGGCCTGTCGCCTCAAAGGCAAAGGCCAGTTGCAACAGCGCCAGATCATCCCAGCCGCGCCCGACAAAGGTCAGGCCCGCAGGCATGCCGATATCGGCCATCACCCCCATCGGCACCGTGACCGTCGGAATCCCAAGATGCCGGATCGCCAGATTGCCGTTTGCCACCCAAACCCCGTTGCGCCACGCGAGATCGGCCGAGGCGGGGTTCACATCGGCATCCGCCGGACCCACATCGGCCGCCGCCGGGAAGACCACGGCATCCAGACCCAGCCCGTCCATCCAGTCCTCAAGATCGGCCTTGCGCGTGGCCTCCAGCCCCGCAAACCCCTCGGCCAAATGCGGGATGTCGCGGAAATCGCCGGGCGGGTTGGCGCGGGCATGGTCCGGGTAATGCGCGATGTCGTCGTCAAAACCCGTATAGCGATCCGGCAGCGCGCCGGGCGGCTGCGGAAAGATCCGCGCGCCGTCGACCTGCGCCAGAAGGTCCAGCCCCGGCTGGCCATTCGCCGCCAGAAAGTCATTCCACGCCCAAACCGACAGATCGACAATCTCGCGCTTGAGATAGTTCGCACTCACCAGCCCGCGCGTGTGAATCTTCGGCGCGCCGGGCCGGTCGCCCTCGTAATTGGTGATGACGGGAAACTCGGTCACAATCACCTCGGCGCCGGCGGCCTCCATCGCGGCGCGAGCGTTCTCCACCAGCGCCAGAACCGAGGTGCGGGTCTCAATCCGCTGGCCCGTCGGCCCCCCGATGCCGGGGTTTTCGGCTGTCCCAGCCAGAGGGTCGGCGTTGATGTACATCGCCGGAAACCCAATCCGCTTGCCGCGCAGCGAAGCCCGCGCCGCAAGTGCGGGATAAGACGCTGGCCGATGCGCCGATGCCGCCGGAAACGCCACCCAATCCTGCATCCGCCACAAATCGCCGCGCGGGTTCGGGTCATCCGCCACGATGGCGTCCAGCACCTCCAGCATATCCGCCATCGACCGGGTATGCGGCACGACCACATCCATCGTCGGCACCAAGGGCCAGTTGCCGCGCACCGAGATCACCCCGCGCGACGGCGTATAGGCACAAAGCCCGTTGTTCGCCGCAGGTGCCCGCCCCGAGGACCAGGTTTCTTCAGCCAGACCAAAGGCACCAAAGCTCGCCGCCGTCGCACTCCCCGACCCGTTGGACGACCCCGAGGCAAAGGCAGCGGTGAGCCAATCGGCCGAATAGGGACTTTCCGCCCGCCCATACAGCCCGCGCTGCATGCCGCCATTGGCCATCGGCGGCATATTGGTCAGCCCGATCAACACCGCCCCCGCCGCGCGCAGCCGGGCAATCGCAAAGGCATCATCCGTGGCCACCAGATCGGCAAAAGCGGGCGAGCCTGCGGTGGCCGGAAGCCCCCGCACCTTGTAGCTGGCCTTGGCGGTATAGGGGATGCCGTCCAGCGGCCCCAGAACCGCCCCAGCCTTGCGCCGCGCATCCGAGGCGCGGGCGTCAGCCTCGGCTTCGGGGTTCAGCACGGGCACCGCGTTCAGACACGGCCCGGCGCAGTCATACCGCGCGATCCGATCCAGATAGGCGCGCACCAGCCCAAGGCTGGTATCCCGCCCTGCCTCCAAAGCCGCGCGCAACTCGGCGATGCTTGTCTCGACAACCGTCATTTCGCTTTCCGCGCCGGTTGCTGCTGCGTGATGCAATGCACCCCGCCACCCCGCGCAAACAACTCGCGCGCGTCCACCGTCACAACCCGGCGGCCCGGATAGGCGGCGGCCAGAATGTCGCGCGCCCGCGCATCGGCCTCCGCCTCACCAAAGCCGCAGGCGATGACCCCGTCATTGACCACCAGATGGTTGATATAGCTCCAATCCACAAAGTCATGCCCATCGCGCAGCGTCTCGGGCGCGGGCACATCGATGATCTCGAACCGCCGACCCTTGGCATCGGTCGCCTCGCTCAGCAGGCGGCGAATGTCCTGCATGGTGCGATGATCGGGATGTTCGGGGTTTGGTTGGCTGTGCAGCAGAATTTTCCCCGGCGATGGAAAGGTCGCGACAATATCCACATGGCCGCGCGTGCCAAAGGTTTCATAATCGCGCGCCAACCCCTTGGGCAGCCAAATCGCCTTTTCCACACCCAAGGTGCGCGCCATCTCCGCCTCCACCCGGCCCTTGTCGGCATGGGGGTTGCGGTCGGGGTCAAGCTGCACCGTCTTGGTAAACAGGATCGTGCCTTCGCCATCCACATGCAGCCCGCCACCCTCGTTGACCAACAGCGAGGACACCACAGGAACCCCCGCCAGCCCGCCGACAAAGGCGCCAAGCCCGCGGTCATGCGCGGCACTGGTCCATTCGCCACCACCCCAGCAGTTGAAGATCCAGTCCACCGCCGCCAGATTGCCCGAGGCATCATGAACAAAGGTCGGCCCGGTATCGCGCAGCCAGAATTCGTCGATCACCCGTTCGACAATCTCGATACCTGATCCCAACATCCGCTTCGCCCGCGCCATCTCGGTCGGATCAACGATCATCGTCACCGGCTCGAACTCGGCAACTGCATGGGCGACGGCGGTCCAGGCCGCATAGCCCGCCTCCCGCGCGGCGCTTTCCGCGCCCAGCGTTTCGCCTTCACGCGGGAAGGCCATCCAGATCCGGTCTTGCCGGAAGGTCTCCGGCGGCATGGTCCAAGTCATCGCAGTCTCGATTGTCACAGGGGTAGAATACTGTGCAAACCTGCCCCGGTCGGGTTGAAAGGAAAGCCATTTCAAAGCAGGACCGGCTGGCCGCTTTGGCCTCAGGCTAGTCCAGCCGCATGCAGCCCAAGCCCAAGCGCCGCAGCCCCGGCCAGAACTGGCGCCAGTCCCAGCCTCAGACCGAACACCGCCCATAGTGCCAGAACCGTCAACCCGGCTGCCGCAGGATCGAGGGTTGAAAACACCGGCACTTCAAGTCTGAGACCGCCCCAGCCGATCTGCCGGACCTCAGTCCAGATCACATGCACCGCAAACCAAAGCGCAAGGTTCAGGATCGCCCCGACCGCCGCCGCCGTCACCGCTGCCAAAGCGGCGGCCAGCGCGGTATTGGTGCGCAGCCGCTCCATGAAGGGCGCGCCGAGGAAGATCCAGGCAAAGCAGGGCGCAAAGGTGACCCAGGTTGCCAAGAGCCCACCCAGGGTGGCGGCCAAAAGGGGCGCGTCCCAGCCCGCCTCGCGCAGCGCAGCCATGAAGCCGACGAATTGCAGCACCATGATCAACGGTCCCGGCGTGGTTTCGGCCATACCCAACCCGTCCAGCATTTCGCCCGCGCCAAGCCAGCCATAGCCACTCACGGCCTCTTGCGCGACCCAGGCCAGAACGGCGTAGGCCCCGCCAAAGGTCAGGACGGCCAGCTGAGAAAAGAAGCTGGCAATATCGGTAAAGACGCTATCTGGCGCCAGAACGAACAGGGCGGCCACCGGCGTTAGCCACAGCGCCAGTGCGGCGAGCCCGGCCCGAAATGCCCCGGCACGGGCGAGCGCAGTTTCGTCCCCCCCTTCTCCCAGCAAACTGGCCGCATCGGCAAGCTGATTTGCAGCGCTTGCGCCGTGCCCGCTGCCCGCTTGAAAACCGGTCCAAGCGGCCTTGGCTCCAATCCGGCCAATCACGGCGGCCATCGCCACGATCATTGGAAACGGCACTGCAAAGGCAAAGATCGCCAGAAACGAGGCCAAGGCCAAGGCGCGCATCGTCCAGTTCCGAAGCGCTCGGCGGCCCAGCCGCACCACGGCCTGCAGCACAAGCGCCAGAACCGCCGCCTTCATGCCGAAGAACAGCGCCGAAACAAACCCCAGATTGCCCCAGATCGCATAGATCCAGCTTAGCCCCATGATCGCCAGAACACCGGGCAGAATGAACAGCAGCCCCGCCACCAGCGCGCCCCGCACCCCATGCAAAAGCCAGCCGATATAGGTGGCTGACTGCTGCGCCTCGGGTCCGGGCAAAAGCATGCAGAAGTTCAGCGCATGCAGAAACCTTCCATCCCCGATCCAGCGCTTTTCCTCGACCAGCACCCGGTGCATCACCGCGATCTGCCCTGCCGGCCCGCCAAAGGACAGGGCGGCAATCCGCGCCCAGACCCATGTTGCCTCGCGCAGGGTGGGATAGGGGGTCTGATCGGTCATCTCGTCATCCTGCCGGGCCTGTTGCCTGCCAGCACCTTGGCAAGGCGCGCGCCGGGTCGCAACCCTATGGCGCCAAGGACACAGGCCCATAACAGGTGCAACGCGAATGAGGGATAGTCGGGAAATTGGTCGGAGCGAGAGGATTCGAACCTCCGACCCCCTGCTCCCGAAGCAGGTGCGCTACCAGACTGCGCTACGCTCCGACCGTGCGGCGGGGTTACTCTGTCGCGCCGCACTTTGCAAGAGGGCGCGGCGCATCAATTCGGCGCGACAGCGCTGTTGCCGCGGGTTAGAATGAACAGCCCTGCGCCGATGATAATGGCGATGCCAAGGATCATCATCGTCGTCATGCCCTCACCAAAAATCAGACTGCCCAGAATGGCGGCCCAGATGATCTGCGAATACTGCATCGGCGCCACAATGATCGCAGGCGCATTGCGATAGGCCAGAACGATCAACAGCCCACCGGCAAACAGCTCCAGCCCCATCAGCGTGGTCAGCCCCCAATGCGCCAATGGCATCGGCACCCAGACCGAGGGCATGACAAACCCCAGTACCAAAAGCTGCGCCACCGCCGGATACAGCATCAGCACACCGGGCGATTCGACGCCGCCGATCTTGCGCAAGATCAGATAGTTCACCGCCCCCAGGCTCGCCGCGGTCAGCGCCGCCAGATGGCCCAGCCCCAAGGCCGTCTCGCCCCCCGGCCGCAGCGCAATCAGCACCCCGGCAAACCCCGCCACAATCGCCAGACCGCGCGACGGGTCCATCCGCTCGCCCAAGAAGGGCACGGCCAGACCGGCGATCATCAAGGGCATCAGGAAGAACACCGCATAGCTCTCCGCCAGCGGCAGCACCGAAAAAGCATAGGCCCCGATCGTGCCATTCAGCAGGCCTGCCACCACCCGCACCGCCGTCAGACCGGGATAAACCGGGCGCAGCCCACCTTTGCCCGAAAGCAACTGCTGCACCAAGATCAGCGGCACAAACACCAGCCCGGCGCAGAACAGCACCTGCAGCGGGCTGTAATCGGGGCCGAAGAACTTGATGGCGACGTCATACAGGCAATACAGCCCCATCGCCGCCATGCCGAAAAACGCGCCGCGCAAATGGGTGTGGGTCATCGCCTGTCCTGCAAGGAAAACGGCCCCCGCGTGGGGGGGCCGAAGCTGTCAAAGGCTGGCGTCCAGCGCGGCGATGATAGCATCGCCCATCTGGGTGGTCGACACCGGGGTTCCGCCTTCGGGGCCCATCAGGTCCGCCGTGCGCACGCCATCGGCCAGCACCTTCTCGACGGCCTTTTCCACGCGGGTGGCCTCATCGCCCATGTCGAAGCTGTAACGCAGCGCCATGGCAAACGACAGGATACAGGCAATCGGGTTCGCCTTGCCCTGACCAGCAATATCCGGGGCCGAGCCATGTACCGGCTCATACAGCGCCTTCGGGCGGCCATTGGCCATCGGCAGACCAAGGCTGGCCGAGGGCAGCATGCCCAAAGACCCGGTCAGCATCGCCGCCATATCCGACAGCACATCGCCAAACAGGTTGTCGGTGACGATCACATCAAACTGCTTGGGCCAACGGCACAGCTGCATCGCGCCGTTGTCGGCATACATATGGGTCAGCTGCACATCCGGGTATTCCCGGTCATGCACTTCCTGCACGACTTCACGCCAAAGAATCCCCGATTCCATGACGTTGGCCTTCTCCATCGAGCAGACCTTGTTGTTCCGCTTGCGCGCCAGCTCGAACGCAGACCGCGCCACGCGGGCAATCTCGCTCTCCGTATAGCGCTGGGTGTTGATGCCCACCCGCTCATTGCCCTCTTTGAAAATCCCGCGCGGCTCGCCAAAGTAGACGCCGCTGGTCAATTCGCGAACGATGACAATATCCAGACCCGCCACGACCTCTTTCTTCAGGCTTGAGAAAGCGGCCAGCGCGTCAAAGCACTGGGCCGGGCGCAGGTTCGAAAACAGATCCATTTCCTTGCGCAGGCGCAATAGGCCACGCTCGGGCTTCACACTGAAATCCAGCACGTCGTATTTCGGTCCGCCCACGGCACCCAAAAGCACCGCGTCCACCGCCTGGGCCTTGGCCATGGTGTCGTCATGCAAAGGCGTGCCGTGCTTGTCATAGGCAGCGCCGCCGACCAGGTCTTCACTCACGTCAAAATGGGCGCCGCGCTTGGCCCCCATCCAGCCGATGATCTTCTTCACTTCGGCCATGACTTCCGGGCCGATGCCGTCACCGGCAAGGATAAGGATTGAGGGATTGGCCATCGGGCGCTCCTGCTGAATAGGGTCGCGGTTGGCCTAGCCAAAGGGGCGCGCAGGGTCAAGCGTCAGGGCAGCGCCAGATCCACCCAAATCGGGGAATGGCGTGACGCGGCGGCAAGTGTCGCCGCCATCGGGTCACTGTCGGGCGGCCAAAGCACCGCCGCATCCCGCACCACCAGATCGGCCGAGGGCAAGATCACACTCACCCGCAACCCGCCCAAGCCGTCATAAAGTGCCGTATCCAGCGCCGCATCACCGGCCTGCCCCGGATCGACGCGGCCATGATCGCCGCGCGGTTTGGGGTCTTGCAGGGCGGGGTGATCCAGCAACGCGCGCAGCGCCTCAGGTCGACCGTCGCCATCCATCGGGTCAAGGCTCGTCTGCCCCAAGATCACGAAGGGCCCAGCGGGTGGGGGCATTGACAGACCGCCTTCCAGAAGCCGCAGCCAGAAAGCCGCCTCATCATGGTTGCGCCGCCCGTTGCGATCCTCGGGCCCGTCAAAGACCGGGGGGCTGGCGTAAAACACCAAAAGCCGCAGGCTTTCCCCCCCGTCAGAACAATCGGCACCTCATAGGCGCCGGTTGTGTGCAGCCGCTGGACATCCTTTCCCGGGTCGTCTGGTGGCATCAGATTTCCCGGCAGATCGGCCCAGAGGAAGCCGTTGAAATCGCGGACATCCGGCCCGATCGGTAGCCGTGACAGCACCGCCATTCCCCCTTCCCCCGCAAAGCGGCCCCAGCCCTGGGCGTCGCGCGGCTCGCCCAGTTGGCCGTTGCGATCCAGATCCCGGTCCGTTGGAACGCCGGTGTTCGGCCTAAGCGCAAGGCGATTGGGATAAGGTGAACCGGCAGCAGCAAGGAGCGCGTTCAAGGCCGCCAGCGCTTCACCCCGCAGGTCATAGTCGACCCCTGTCAGAACCAGTACATCTGCATCCAGCGCGGCAATGGCCGCGACCACGGCCGCGCGCTGCGGGGGGGTGTCTACCTTGCGCAGATCATGCAGCAAGAGCCCAGGGCCGGGGGCAGACAAGTCTGGGTTATAGGTGGCAACCCCCAGTGTCTCTGCTTGCGCAGCCGTGGCCCAAAGCCAGACAGCCAGCGCTGCGATCAGGCCGTAGCCAGCCCTTCGCGCGCGATTTGCGCCCGATTGGCCTTGCGCCGTTCCTGGATCATCTCGGCCACCCGGCCCATGGCGATGCCGCGCATGAACAGGCTGGCGGGAAGAAAGGCCCATGCGGTTATCGTCCAGATCAGGGTTTGCGACGAGGTCATCGACAAAGGTTCAAACCCGCTGGATGAGATCATCACCAATGCCGGGGTCAACAATGGCAGCAGAAAGCCTAACGCAATGTTAACGCGGACATCGCGCTGCAGCCGTAAGACCACATCGCCGCCGGTGGTGGGGTCAAAGGTGGGCAGGTTTGTCCACACATTGAGCGCCCGCCCGCGCGAGGGCCAGTTGCCCGATTTCAGCGCGATCAGGAACACCGCCAGGGACACCAGAGAGATCAGATAGGCCATCCCCGCCGCCGTCCGTACCGAGGCAACCTGTTCGGGCGAGGCGCCGCTTGACATCATCAGTGTTGCAAGCCGTACGGGGCTGTAAGGAAAATCCATCGAAACACCGATCAAAGTGCCAACTGCGTCGGTGAATTCGGTCATCGTGGAGGGCGTGATCTTGCCGCGCTCGATCATGGACAGGTAGAACACCGTTGCAAAAAGCATGAGAAAGCGGATGCGGTTGAAGGGCGGCGCATAGCGGAACTCGACAAGGCTGGGGTAGGTGGAATTGTATTCGACAAAGGTCAGAAGGCCCAGAAACAGCGCTACAAGCGCCACCATCTGCTTGGTGTCGGTCGTCACGTCCATCAAGAGCATGGATGGTGTCGCCACCAAAACCATGATCAGGACCGCGCGCGTCAGCGCACCTGTCAGTTGTGAAACCACTGCCTTGTCACCCTCAAACCGGTCGAAGCTGGTGCTTTGCCAACCCCTTGTTCCGATACCTTCCCGCGCTTTGTGGCGGATTACCTCAATCTTGCCCAATTTGCGCCTTCTTTCGACGAATCCCGCAATCAGTTGTTCCAACATGAAGGCGCAGTTGGGCGATTTCGGGGAAGGGGTGTCGCTGGATTGCATCAAGCTTGGAGTGAAAAGAAGGCCGCCCTGATTGTTTCCAACCGGGCGGCCCAAGATGTTGTGGTTATTGGCAACTTATGCCCAAGGGCGCAGCGTGGTGGCCTTTGCCTCGAAACTGTCAATTGCGGCGGCCTTTTCCAGCGTCAGGCCGATATCGTCCAGACCGTTCATCAGGCAATGCTTGCGGTGGGGGTCGACCGAGAAGCCGAAGGACCGCCCGTCCGAGGTGGTGACGGTCTGCGCCTCAAGATCCACCGTCACGCGGGCGTTTTCCCCTTTGCGCGCATCGGCCATCAGGACATCAACCTGATCCTGCGGCAGAACGATGGGAAGGATGCCATTCTTGAAGCAGTTGTTGAAGAAAATGTCGGCAAACGAGGTGGAAATCACGCAGCGGATGCCGAAATCCAGAAGGGCCCAGGGTGCATGTTCGCGAGACGAGCCGCAGCCGAAATTGTCGCCGGCCACCAGAATTTCAGCCTTGCGATAGGCCGACTGGTTCAGCACGAAATCGGCAATTTCAATGCCTTCGCGGTCATAGCGCATTTCGTCAAACAGGTTCTTGCCCAGGCCCGAGCGCTGAATCGTCTTCAGGAACTGCTTGGGGATGATCATGTCGGTGTCGATATTGACCAGCGGCATGGGGGCCGCGATGCCGGTCAGTTTGGTGAATTTTTCCATCAGTGTTTCCAATCGGTGACCACAAGGCGCGCAGCCGTTGCGGTGTCTGTTTTGCGTCTGGCGCGCGTCTGGCGCGCGTATGGCATCCGTCCCGACATCTGCCAGAGCGCGGGGCCGGGGGGCCACGCGCGCTGTTGTCAGGATCAGACCGTCTCGCCCATCAGCTCGCGCACATCGGTCAGGTGACCGGTGATCGCGGCGGCGGCGGCCATGGCCGGGCTCATCAGGTGGGTGCGGCCCTTGTAGCCCTGACGTCCCTCGAAGTTGCGGTTCGAGGTGGAGGCGCAGCGTTCTTCGGGGGCAAGTTGGTCGGGGTTCATGGCAAGGCACATGGAGCAGCCCGCCAGTCGCCATTCGAAACCGGCGTCGATGAAGATCTGGGCCAGACCCTCTTCTTCGGCCTGTGCGCGCACGAGGCCCGAGCCGGGGACGACCATGGCGCGCTTGACCTTGATCTTGCGGCCTTTCAGCACCTCGGCCGCCGCGCGCAGGTCTTCGATCCGGCCATTGGTGCAAGAGCCGATGAACACGGTATCAATCTTGATATCGGTCAGCTTCTGGCCAGCGGTCAGGCCCATGTAGTCGATCGAGCGTGCCGCAGCGTCCACCTTGCCGCCGGTGAAGTCGGACGGGTGGGGCACGGTGCCGGTGATCGGCAGCACGTCTTCGGGCGAGGTGCCCCAGGTCACGACGGGGGCAATATCTTCGCCCTTGATCGTCACGACCTTGTCGAAATGCGCGCCCTCATCGGTGAAGAGGGTTTTCCAATAGGCAAGTGCGGCCTCCCACTTTGCACCCTTCGGCGCATGCGGGCGACCCATGCAATAGGCGAAGGTCTTTTCATCGGGGGCAATCAGGCCCGCGCGGGCGCCGCCTTCGATGGCCATGTTGCAGACGGTCATCCGGCCTTCCATGGAAAGCTCGCGAATCGCCTGACCGCAGTATTCGATGACATAGCCGGTGCCGCCGGCGGTGCCGGTGTGGCCGATGACCGAAAGCGTGATGTCCTTGGCGGTGACGCCGGGGCGCAGGGAGCCGGTGATTTCCACCTTCATGTTCTTGGCCTTGCGCTGGATCAGCGTCTGGGTAGCCAAGACGTGTTCCACCTCGGACGTGCCGATGCCGTGGGCCAGCGCGCCAAAGGCGCCATGGGTGGCGGTGTGGCTGTCGCCGCAGACCACGGTCATGCCGGGCAGGGTCCAGCCCTGTTCGGGGCCGACAATGTGGACGATGCCCTGACGGACGTCGGACACCGGGTAATAATGGATGCCGAAATCACGCGCGTTCTGGTCAAGTGTGGCGACCTGCACGCGGCTGTCTTCGGTCATGGTCGCGGCATTGGCGCGGTCGAGCGTGGTGGGCACGTTGTGGTCGGGCACAGCAATAGTCTTTTCCGGCGCGCGGACCTTGCGGCCCGCCATGCGCAGCCCTTCAAAAGCCTGCGGGCTGGTGACTTCGTGCACCAGATGGCGATCGATATAGAGAAGGCAGGTGCCGTCTTCGCCCTGATGGACGACGTGATCGTCCCAGATCTTGTCGTAAAGCGTACGCGGAGCCATGGCTCATCCTTTTTGGAACTGGCTGTGATTTCGGAAGGCGACGTCAGGCTGCGTGGGGTCACGCAGCCAGATCACCAAAGTCGCGCGAGGACAGACCGATCCAAAGCGGTGAAGCGCCAAGGCAGGCGATCATGATCGGCGATGTCGAAAAAACGGGTCATGCCCCGCGATATACGCGCGAATCCCCCGCCGATCAATCGCTATGCTTTAGCCGTTGAGCGTGGCGAATTTGCCGCCTGCAATCTCGCGTTCGCGCCGTTCAAGATCATAGCGGCTGACGGCTTCGCTGAGATAGGCGAGTTCGGCCTCGCGGCGGTTGGGGCGTTGACGCAGGAAATCGAGGATGAAACGCATGTCAGTCTCCGTTTGCCCTCCCTCGCGGCCAATATGCTGCATTGCAGCGTCCATGTGCAGATCCGGGGCTGCAAAGGCGTCATGCGCGGGCGGCATGGCTTGCATCTTTGGCCGCTTCGCGGTATCGGCCCGCCTTCGCTGCCGTTGAGAAACCCCAAAGCCGGTGTTACTCTGGCACAAAGCCCGGTGCCGGGGACCGACAGGCACGCCCTATGGAGGACCTGGTCCTGTCTCATTCTGATCCTGCGACCGGGCTTCCGGTTGGCCCGCGCGACGCCCGGCCCGCTGGCGATTACACTTCCGAACAGGTTCTGGCGGCTGTTCTTGCCTCGGTCGACGACGACAAGGCCGAAGATATCGTGCAGATCGACCTGCGCGGCCGGTCGGATGTGGCCGACTATATGGTGATCTGCTCGGGCCGGTCCTCGCGGCAGGTGGCGGCGATTTCCGAAAAGCTGGCGGACCGGATGAAAGAGCAGTTCAGCATCCTGGCCAAGATGGAAGGCAAGGAAACCGGGGACTGGGTGTTGATCGACACCGGCGATGTGATTGTCCATGTGTTCCGGCCCGAAGTGCGCGACTTCTATCAGCTGGAAAAGATGTGGATGCCGGGTTCGGCCCATCGCGGGGCGTAAGGCTTGCGGGTGCATGTCTGCGCCGTGGGGCGTATCCGGGCAGATCAGCCTGAACGCGCGCTGTTTGAAGATTACCACATGCGGTTCAACCGGACGGGCAAGCCTTTGGCGCTTGGGCCGATGTTCGAGGTTGAGGTTGAAGACAAGAAGGGCGGCGGCATGGCGGCCGAGGCCGAGCTTTTGGCGCGCGCCGTGCCGGCGGGGGCGGTGCTGGTGACGCTGGATGAACGCGGGCGTCTCCTGACCAGCCCAGAATTCGCCACCCAACTCGCCCGCTGGCGCGACGGCGGGCGGCAGGATGTGGCCTTCGTCATCGGCGGGGCCGACGGAATCGACCCCAGCCTTCGCGCCCGCGCCGATTTCTCCATTTCCTTCGGCCAGATGGTCTGGCCCCATATGCTCGTCCGCGTCATGCTGGCCGAACAACTCTACCGCGCCGCAAATATCCTGTCCGGCGGGCCGTATCACCGGGCGTAAGGCTTTCGGGTCTGGTTTTCGTTGCCGTCCGGAGTGGTCCGAATGATGGCTTTGAGCCCCTTGCGGACGCTAGTTCGCCTCTTCTCTTTTGCCCGGAATCAAGGGCGAAGCCCGCTGGGCCGCGCCCGACCTCCCCCCGGGAGGGCGCGTCTGCAACGGTGGCCAGCAGAAATTTGGGGGAAGAAGTTGAACCATAAAGCGCCTAGAACTCTTGTTGGCGCGCCGTCCCGAGGTCGGGCGCGGCCCTACGTTGGTTACGTCGCACCCACCCGCCGCATCAACCGCGCCAGTTCGGCGCCCGGCGATGGTTCCGACCAGCCCTCCAGCCCCGCCACGGCACCCGCCCTTTGCTCGGGCGTCTTGTTCTGCCCCTGCTTCCATGTGCCCTCGACGGTCTCGATCACCAACCGGAACGGCAGGATCATCCGCATCATCCGCACCATCGCCTCGTCTGACATCTTGGCGCTGGTCTACGGCTTTTTCGGCAGCAGGCGGGCTTCGAACATGGCGGAAAGGTCATCGGCCATGGGGCGCAGGGTTTCGGGGGGCAGCGGCTCTAGCCGCCCGCGCAGATGCACGGCGACGTAGTTCCATGTCGGCACCTGATATTCCGCGCCATACCAATCGGGCGAGATATAGCTTTCCGGCCCGGTGACGGCGATCACGGCGGGGGAAGGCAGATCGGCGCGGGCAATGGCTTTTGAGCGGGCCAGATGGACGAGGGCGCAAAGCGCGTCGGTTTCGCTGATGAGAAACGGCACATGGGCCATGATCGGCCCCGTCTCGCCGTTCACCGACAGGGTGCCAAAGCCGCGATGGCGGGCGAAGGCCAGGCTTTCATCGGCAGAAACCTGACTGAAGGCGGGGTTGGGGTGCATGTTTCTGTCCTATCCGGAATGAAAAAGCCGCCATGGGTTTCCCCCGGGCGGCCCTGTCATGCTTGCTGTTGCAGCGCTCAGCCCTGACGGGCTTTGTAGCGCTTTTGCGTCTTGTTGATCACATAGACGCGGCCTTTACGGCGCACGATCTGGCAATCGCGGTGACGCGTCTTCAGCGAGCGGAGCGAGTTCGCAACTTTCATCGGCCTTCTCCTCTACGCGGCGCGTCTGCGCCGATTGAAAACAACGTGCCCCCGAAGGGAGCGGTGAATGGTGGGCGGTACTGGGATCGAACCAGTGGCCACTACGATGTCAACGTAGTGCTCTACCGCTGAGCTAACCGCCCACGTTCCAGCCTGATTCCACCCTTGCCCAAAGAAACGGACGCGGGCGGAACCGCGTCGGATGGGGGGGCTATAAACAGAGTCGCTGGCACGTTCAAGGGGTTTCGACATTTGATCTTTTGGCCTTATATCAAGCCGGTGACAGGAGCGCATGTGTTTCCCATGACGGCCGAGGTGTTTCGCCTTTTTCAACCCCAGCGGCAGACGACGGCCGTTCTGTTTGCCTCGCCCCATTCCGGCGCGGGGTATGAGCCGGGGTTTCTGGCGCAGACGGTACTGAGCCGGGCGCAGATCCGGTCATCGGAGGATGCCTTTGTCGACCGGCTGTTTTCCCCGGCCCCCAAGCATGGTGCGCTCTTGTTGGCTGCGCAGGTGCCGCGGGCCTTTCTGGATCTGAACCGCGCGCCGGATGAGCTGGATCCGGCGGTGATCGACGGGATTTCGCGGGCGCCGCACAATCCGCGTGTCTCGTCGGGTCTTGGGGTGATTCCCCGGGTGGTGGCGGGGGGGCGAGCGATCTATCGCGGCAAGCTGCCCCTGTCCGAGGCCGAGGCGCGGATTGCGCGCTATTGGCACCCCTATCACCGCGCGTTGCGCGATCTGATCGAGGCCACCCATGCCCGCTTTGGTCAGGCGATTCTGATCGACTGTCATTCGATGCCGCATGAGGCGATTGAACATCACAGCCGACCCGGCCGGTTGGCGCCGCAGGTGGTGCTGGGTGACCGCTTTGGGGCTTCGGCCGCGTCCTGGGTGACCGAAGCGATCGAGGCGGTGTTCGAGGCCGAGGGGTTTCGCGTGGCGCGCAACACGCCCTTTGCCGGGGCTTTCATCGCGCAAAGCTATGGCCGCCCCTCGGCGGGCCGCCATGTGGTGCAGATCGAGATTGACCGTGGCCTTTACATGGATGAGGCGGCGGTTGAGCCCTTGGCCGACTTTGCCGATTTTGCCGCGCGGATGGCGCGGATTGTCGGGCAGATTGCCGGGATCGGGCGGCAGGACGTTCCGCTTGCGGCGGAATGATCAGCGCAAGGAGCGCCCCTTAACAATTGAATCCGGCCCGAATCGGGCCCTGATCGCATCGGTGGCGCGTTCCGCCTTGGCGCGGCGCTGGGCGTCGGGGTCAAGTAGATCGCCCATCAGATTGGCCTCGGATTCGGCTGCTAGATCGGCAATGCCGACACCGATCAGCCGGAACGGGCCTTTGGCTGCCTCGGGCTGGAACAGGTCGCGCGCGGCGCGATAGATGCGGTCGGTCAGCTGCGTGTGATCGGGCAGCGCATGGCGGCGCGAGATCAGCTGAAAATCGCCTTTCTTCAGCTTGAGCGTCACTGTTCGGCCACTTAGAGCCTTGGCCTTGGCCCGATCGGCCACCTGTTCCGAGAGCCGCCAGAGATGGCCATCCAGCAGATCGGGGTCGGCGGTGTCTTGAAAGAAGGTCGTTTCCTTGGAGATCGACTTGATCGGATCGTCGCGGCTGACGCGGCGGTGATCTTCGCCCCGCGCCAGATGCCAAAGCCGCGCGCCCATGGAGCCAAAGCGCGCCAGAAGATCGGCGCGTTCCCAGCGCAAGAGATCGGCGATGGTGCGGATGCCTGCGGCTTCGAGTGCGGCCTGGGTCGCGGTGCCGACCCCCCAGATCAGGCGCACCGGCTTTGGCCGCAGGAAATCGGCCGTCTCGGCGCGGCCGATCACCGAAAAACCGCGCGGCTTATCAAGATCGGAGGCGATTTTGGCCAGAAACTTGTTATGCGACAGCCCGACAGAGCCGGTCACGCCCAATTCAGTCTCCATCCGTTGCAGCAGACGCGCTAGCATCAGCGCGGGCGGCGCGCCATGCAGCCGTTCGGTGCCGGTCAGGTCGAGAAACGCCTCGTCCAGCGAGAGGGGTTCGATGGCGGGGGTCATCTCTTCCATCATGGCGCGAATGGCGCGGCTGACCTCGGCGTAGACGGCCATTCGGGGTTTGACGACCACCGCGTCGGGGCAAAGCTTCATCGCCTGAAACATCGGCATGGCCGAGCGCACGCCATGGATCCGCGCCAGATAGCAGCAGGTGGAAACCACCCCGCGCTGGCCGCCGCCGACGATCAGCGGAACGTCCCTGAGGGCCGGATTGTCACGTTTTTCGACGCTGGCATAGAAGGCGTCGCAATCCATATGGGCGATGGAAAGGGTGAAGAGTTCGGCATGGGCAGTGAGGCGCGGGCTGCGGCAAGCTGGGCAGCGCGGGGCCGGGCTGCCGGGGTTCTCGTCACTGAAGGTCAGACAATCGCGGCACAGGCTGGGCATGGGGCATTTATCTGCAACTTGGGATCGGCTGTCCATGCTGCTTTCCCTTGCAGCCGGGCCGCTTCGCTCCCATCTTTAGCACAACCAATCAGGGGCGGTTCACATGGATATTGACCAGTTCATCGGCACGGGTGCGGTTTATCTGGCCTTTGCGATCTTTCTGATCGTCACGATCTTCAAGGCGGTGCGCATCGTGCCGCAGTCCGAGAAATATGTGGTGGAACGGTTCGGCCGGTTGCGGTCGGTTCTGGGGCCAGGGATCAACTTTCTGGTGCCCTATCTGGACCGCGTGGCGCATAAGGTTTCGGTTCTGGAACGTCAGTTGCCCAACGCGCGCCAGGACGCCATCAGCGCGGATAACGTGCTGTTGCAGGTGGAAACATCGGTGTTTTACCGGGTGACCGAGCCGGAAAAGACCGTTTACCGCATCCGCGACGTGGATGCCGCCATTGCGACCACGGTGGCAGGGATCGTCCGGTCTGAAATCGGCAAACTGGAGCTGGATCAGGTGCAGTCGAACCGCGCACAACTGATCGAGCGTGTGCGCGAGCAGGTCAAGGCGATGGTCGATGACTGGGGGGTTGAGGTGACGCGGGCTGAGATTCTGGACGTGGCCTTGGATGAAGCCACCCGCAACGCGATGTTGCAGCAGCTGAACGCCGAACGCGCGCGGCGCGCGCAGGTGATGGAGGCCGAGGGCAAGAAGCGGGCGGTGGAGCTGGCCGCCGATGCCGATCTGTATTCCGCCGAACAGGCCGCCAAGGCGCGGCGCATCACCGCCGATGCCGAAGCCTATGCGACGGGGGTGATTGCGGGCGCGATCAAGGAAAACGGGCTGGAGGCGGCGCAGTTTCAGGTGGCCTTGAAACAGGTGGAGGCCTTGCAGGCCGTGGCCGTGGGGCAGGGCAAGCAGACCATTCTGGTGCCCGCCAATGCCTTGGAAGCCTTTGGCGATGCCTTCAAGATGCTGAAGGGGCGCGGGTAAGATGTGGAATGTCTGGTGGGTCTGGATCGTTGCGGGGTTTTCGCTGGGGGTCCTTGAGATTCTGGCGCCCGGTTACATCTTCCTTGGCTTTGCCATCGGGGCGGTGGTGACCGGCGCGCTTTTGGGGATTGGCGCGCTGGGCGGGTCTTTGCCGCTGCTTCTGGTGGTCTTTGCGGTCTTGTCGCTGGTCAGCTGGTTCGTCTTGCGCCGCGTGGTGGGCGTGGCGCCGGGGCAGGAGAAGATCTGGCACAAGGATATCAATGACTGATTTCGTCGGGGCCAAGGCGGCGCTGGTTTGCGGCGGCGCGGTTCTGGCCTATCTGCGCGACGACCGGCCCGGCCTGCGCTGGCCAGGGCATTGGGACCTTCCCGGCGGCGGGCGTGAGGGGGCTGAAAGTGCCGAACAGTGCCTGTTTCGCGAGGTCTCCGAGGAATTCGGCCTGCGGCTGACCCCGGCGCATCTGACATGGCGCGGGGCGTTTCCTGCCTTGCATGACCCCGGTCGGCAGGCCGTGTTCTTTGCCGGCAGGATCAGCCCCGAGGAGGTGGCCGCCATCCGCTTTGGCAACGAAGGTCAGGGTTGGCGGATGCTGCCCCTGGCCGACTGGCTCGCCCATCCCCGTGCTGTGCCGGGCCTGCAAGAGCGCAGCGCGATTGCGCTTTCTCAGGCCAGAAACGCCTCGCGCGGGTAGCCTTGCAGGTAAAGAAGCGCCGTCAGGTCGCCATGGTTGACGCGGATCGAACATTCGGCCTGCACCGAGGGCTTGGCATGAAGCGCCACGCCCATGCCGGCAAGGCCCAGCATGCCAAGATCATTGGCCCCGTCGCCCACGGCCACCGCCTCGGCAGGGGAAATCCCGCGGCGCGCGGCAATGTCCTGCAGCGCCTCGACCTTGGCGGCGCGGCCCAGGATGGGGTGGGCGACCTCGCCCGTCAGGCGGCCGCCCTTGACCAAGAGCGAATTGGCGCGGTTTTCATCAAAGCCCAGAACCCCGGCAATCGCGCCGGTAAAGGTGGTGAACCCGCCTGACACCAGCGCCGCATAGGCCCCGTTGCCGCGCATGGTGGCGACCAGCGCGCGGCCGCCGGGCATCAGCGTGATACGGTCACGGATCACCCGGGCGATGACGGCCTCCTCCAGGTCCT